>Ga0214919_10010295_pt1 | contig 11888 bp, 9 predicted proteins | sample LL1503_MetaG_FD_177994 | JGI IMG/M metagenome (GOLD analysis project Ga0214919, IMG submission 177994) | Freshwater microbial communities from Lake Lanier, Atlanta, Georgia, United States - LL-1503 | ecosystem: Environmental > Aquatic > Freshwater > Lake | place: USA: Georgia | collected 2015-03-15
GGTCCAGAAGGTCCAATCGGTCCAGAAGGTCCAATCGGTCCAGAAGGTCCAATAGGTCTAATCGGTCCAATCGGTCCAATAGGTCCAATAGGTCTAATCGGTCCAATCGGTCCAATAGGTCCAATCGGTCCAGAAGGTCCAATAGGTCCAATCGGTCCAATAGGTCCAATAGGTCCAGAAGGTCCAATCGGTCCAATCGGTCCAGAAGGTCCAATAGGTCCAATCGGTCCAGAAGGTCCAATAGGACCAATAGGACCAATCGGTCCAACAGGTGTTGCAGGTTTAGTAGGTCCTATGGGACCAGAAGGTATTCAAGGTTTAATGCCAGATATAAAAAACTTACAAACATTATTACCTAAAACATTAGTTGGGATTCAAGGACCACCAGGACCAGTAGGACCAACAGGACCTATTGGTCAACAAGGTGAAAAAGGGTTTCAAGGTGATAAAGGTCAACAAGGTGATAAAGGTCAACAAGGTGATAAAGGTCAACAAGGCGATAAAGGGTTTCAAGGTGATAAAGGTCAACAAGGCGATAAAGGGTTTCAAGGTGATAAAGGTCAACAAAATGATAATTAATAATTAGTAATATAGTAAAGGTCATAAAACGATAAATGATCTAAATTATAAAAATATAATTGCACCTTTTTAGGCGTAATGATATTTGACACTAACGATGTTGAAGAAGAAAGTAAAATAAAATTTTACTTTCTTTTGCGCCATTATCTTTTATTATTTTAGGAAATTTATAACATCTCCTATATTTTTATGGTTGATGAAAATTATTATTTTCATTCATCTTTACGTTTCTACAGAAACGTAAAAGTCTTGTTTTATCTATTAAATATGATTTAATTATTTTTATCATATTATATTCATTTTTTTTTTCTTATGAATAAGGTTAATTTTTATTGAGTACTGTAGTGTAATAAAAACAATCATGGTATAATACTATTATAAAAAATTTTACAATAATATTATTCAATAGAAGATATCACATCAAAAATATTTATATTTTGTAAATATATATTTGTTTTAATTAGATTATCTATCATATTTGAATATTTTCCACATTCTTCAACAATATGATTTTGTGATTTTTCAGATAAGTTTTTAATTTCAAAACTTTCTAAATTTTTGCGACTTAAATTAATATTTTTAGTTTGTGATGCTAACTTATATAATGCATTTTCTTCATTTTTTAATAAAAAGTATAAACATTTTTTATTAAATCCTTTAATATCACCAATATAATAAAAATTTGTATTTTCTTGATGTTCATTTGTTGATAAATTTTCATTTTCTTGATATATATTTATATTATCTTGATGAATATTTGTATATAAATTTACATTTCCTGTTAAACTACTATTTTTATTTACAATAATAAATGTTTCGTCATTTGGTGATGATTTAATTTTAGATATTTGTTCTAATGGTATTTTATCTATATTAATTAATGTATTGATATTTATTAACTTATTAATCATTTGTTTATAAAGATTTACTTGATTTTCATTTTCTTCAATTATTTGATTGTTAATATCATAATATGCTGCAATAGTTTTTTGTGTTTTTAATGATAATAAAGCAATTTTATAATCAAGTAATAAATTAATATCTATTTTATTTAATTTACCAGTTGTAATTAATTTTTTATCTTTAATTAAATTATTAAATAAATAATAATTCAAATATTTCTGAGAACATTTAGTTTTATCTTTAATTAACAATATAAATGTATCTTTTTCTAATACTATATCATCAAATACTAATTTAATATCATCATTATTATTTAAATATTTTGAAAATACTAAATAATGATTTAAATTTAAATCTATTTCATTAATATTTTCATTTGTTATAACATCAACTAATTCACTTAATGGTACATTTAATTCTAATTTTTTATTATTTTCTAAATCATTATATTTTTCATAAAATAAATTATAGTCTTTTAATTTTATATCATTTATATCAATTGTTTTAAATATTCTTAATTCATTATCTTTTAACATTTTAAAATTAACATTTTTTGTTATACCATTATTTTTAAAATAAATTAATGAATTATTACAATTATTGAATGGTATTATATGAATAATATTAAAATTTTCTAATAAATATTTTCTTGTTTCAATATGTTGTTTTGAATTATTAAATAATAATGTATTAGGAACAATTATAAAAGCTTCGCCGTTTTCTTGTAATGATAACATTACTAATTGTAATATTAAAGGTTCTGATTTAGTACCTCTAATTTTTAAATTTTTAATTCTATCACAACATTCGGCATGAATTATATTTTTAATACCTTCAGGAAAATAACTAATAATTAAATCATACAATTTATTAATACAGTTTTTATGAATAAAATCATTATGTTGAATATCTAAATTATTATTTCCAATAAAGTTATTATACATATTTAATAATGAAATATTATTTTGATTCAAATCAATGATATCAATATGTTTTTCTTTATACATATTTAATAAATTATCTTCTAAAAAAAATAATGGAGAATTTAAAAATAAAATATTATTATTATTGAATTCATTAAAGTTATGATGTAAATTTATTATTTTATAATCAGTATCAATTTGTTTTTGATATTTAATTAATTTTTTATTTTGTGATGTTTTTATAATTTGAATTATTTGATTTATTATATTTTCTTTATTAATATTATTTATTTTTTCACATAAATTCATTATTTTTTCAAATTCTATTATTGAACTTTTTTTTAAATCTTGTATAATTGTTTTAGTATAATAATCATATTTATTTTTACAATCTTTAAGTTCATAAATTATAAAATAAAACAATATATTTTCTATTAATTTATTAACACATTTATATTTATCACAAATAATATCAATTATATCTAAAATAATTAAATCATTAGAAATACACATTTTAATATTAATAAATGTATTAGACAGCATTATTATATATATGAAATTTTCTTTAAATAAAACTAATTTAAATAAAACTAATTTAAATAAAACTAATTTAAATAAAACTAATTTAAATAAAACTAATTTAAATATAAAAATTTTTAGATATTAAAAAAGTATAATTAATTAAAAAAAAAATGTTTAGAAATTTTTAAATTTTATATTATTTATTAACTTTTCAAAATGTTCAATATAATTTTAAAAATAATATCTAAAAATTATAAAAATTTTTGTGTATATAAAAAAGTATGATATATTTTAAAAATAATTTTTAAAAATTTTAAAATTATTTTCTATATTTAAGTATATATATGTCTTGCCCTGAAAAATCTCATCGTAGACGCCATTCAAACTCCTCTAGTGATTCTGATCATCATAAAAATAAGAAAAAAATAGAAGTAGACACTGACTCTTCTGTTGAAATTGAATTATACTCTAACAAACATAAGAAAACTGCAATACATATTGATAGAAGATGTCGTTCTCGATCATCAAGTCCTAGCCCACGTTCTCCTCGTTCATGTTCGCCAAGCTCATCAAGTTCTTCATGTGAAAAGAAACATAAACATAAAAAACACTCACATAAATCATGTTCATCAGATTCAGAACATAAAGATAAACATAAGAAACATTCACGTAAATCATATTCTTCAGATTCAGAAAATAAAGATAAATGTAGTTTTGATGAAATTTACAAATATTATAAATATAGAATGGTAACTGATAAAGAATTAATGGTTGCTGGTTCAACAGCATATTTAAATATGAATAATAATGTTAATACAACTATTGCTAAAAATTATGAAGCCAAACTAGATCATGTTACATTAAAACAAAATATTGATTTAGGTTATATAAATGTACCATATTATGTTAGAGAAGAAGGAGTATATATATTATTTTTTGTAATTGATAGTAATCAAGCATCTCAATTTGCTTATTTTGTAAATGGTGAAGAAAAACCTTTAACTAGATATGGAAACAATTCTGGTGCTGGTCAACTAGTTCTTAGATCAATGTTAAAATTAAAAGAAAATGATGCTGTTGTTATTAGAAACTCAAGATCATCTAGTGCTACTATAACCACTGATTTATATGTTGGTGGTTTATTAACTGGAAATAATTTAACATATACTATGATGAAAATAGCTCCTTGTGAAATACCTAAATGTATTGAATGGGATAATAAATGCATGTCTAAGAAAAAATTATATTTATTTAATAAATTATTAGAAAAAATGATGTTAGATAAAGAATTAATGATGAAAGGTTTTAATATTCATGGTAGTTTCTATAGAAAAACAACAGCAACTATTCCAACAGAATCTGATATACCTTTTGAATTTACTTCAAATCTAAATGGATTATCGTGGGATTCTTTAACGCCAGAAAATGTTTCTATTTTAGAAGATGGTGTTTATAAAATCTTCTTTTTAACATCAACTACAACATCAGCACAAATGACATTTTTTGTTAATGGTGTTTCAATTGATACGACAACTGTGGGTGTAAATAAAGGCGCTGCACAAATAAGTTTAAGAGCTTTGTATGAATTTAAGAAAGGTGATATTTTAACAATTAGAAATCATACATCTGGTAATGGTTCTATTATTATATCTGAAGATGCTGGTGGAAAGAAATCTGACGTTTGTGCATTATTAACAGTCTTTAAAATTGCACCTCTAGACAAACCATCGTTAGATGAATGTAAATTAAATAATTATCATAAAAAAACATATTGTAAATTTAAACAATTTTTATTAAATCAAAAATGTTTACAAGTTGCAGGTTCTAATGCATATTTTGATGTGACCGGCGATACTAAACAAATATTAAATGTTGGTGATGCGGTCGATTGGTCAAATACTGCTTTATTAGAAAATGTATGGCATAATCAAGGATCAACCAAATTTACTATTCAAGAAGATGGTATTTATGATATATTTGGTGATTTAACAAGTAATCAACCAGCACAATGGACTTTATTTGTTAATGATGTTCCTGAACCAACTACAACATTTGGTAGAGATTCTGGTGGTGGTAGAACATTAATAAGACAGTTTATTAAATTATTAAAAGGTGATGTAATAAATATTAGAAACTATGAAGCATATTCTGCTGTTATTGAAACTAGCACAAATGCAGGTGGAGAATTAGTTGGTCAATCTGTTGTTTTTATGGCTTTCAAATTATCTCCATTAGATGATTGCAAACCAAAATGCGATAAACCAAAATGTGATAAACCAAAATGTGATAAACCAAAATGCGATAAGAAATAAATATCATTTTATATATATTAATTTGATACATATAAACAGTTTTTAATTACTATAAAAATTAAAAATTAAATTTTATATTTTTCATTACTAATTATAAATTAGAAATAAAAAAGTAAGTAAAATAAAATTTACTTTCTCCTTTCCTATTATTTATTTAAAATTTTATCTTTTTATTTAATTTATTCTAATAAAGTTTGATAGTAAAAAAAGATAACATTATAGAATTGTTATTTATTCTTACAACAGGATTATTTTAGAGTGGTAAGAGGTTGAGAAAGTCATATTTTTTCCTACGCCATAGGTATTTAGATAGGTTAATCATATATCTTTTAACTAACATATATTGGAGGTGGAAGAAAGTTCTACTTTCTCCTGCGCCATCATAAAACAATTTAAAAAAATTTAGATAATTTTTTTAAAGTTATAATTTGTAATTACATTTTTGATTGTATGTAAATTCATTAGGCGTCTACAATCTTCACACGTCTGTAAATTTATACTATAAATAGAGCATTTTCCACACATCTGTAAATTTATACTAATACGTTCGCAATTGGCAATTTTTTCTTTACATGCTTCTAGTATATCAACAAGGTTATTAGCAATAAATTCTAACACATTATTATTATCGACATTATTATTTTTTAACATATTTACAAGACTCTTTATCATTATATTATAATAATCTTCTTTTTCATGCTTAGATTCAAGGCATCTGCACATACGATAACGATCTAATATATGTATTATTTCTAGCATTTCAGTTAGATTATAAAGTTCCATTTTATCAATAAAGTATGAGAATATCGGTGTCATTATCTGTCTGTTGGTTACTCTTATATATTAGTTTATGATATATATTAAAAATTCAATTTTTTTTTGTTTTAACAATAAAGAAAGTAGAACTTTCCCTATCTCTAACATATCTACCAAATAAATATATGCAAGTCTATTATATAGAATTTAGTGTTTTTTAATGTCTTAAGTCCCCATTTAAAATGTGCTGCATTTTAAATAAATAATTTTATCCTACCTTAAATATCAAAAAAATTGATTCAAATATATATTAATGTATATATTTAGTTATTAATGTCTCAAAAAAAGTATATTATTGAAGGAAATATTGGGAGTGGTAAGAGCACTTTTTTACAATATCTTGAAAAAATAGACAATGTTGAAGTTATTCCAGAACCTGTTGATTTATGGGTTAGTATAAAGGATTCTGATGGAAAAAATCTATTACAACATTTTTATGAAGATATGAATAGAAATTCTTACATGTTTCAAACAATGGTTTTCAAAACACGATTACAAGCAATTGATAAACCTCAAGAAAAACTAATTCGTTTTATTGAACGGTCTATTTGGACAGATAGATATGTATTTGGAAAAATGTGTATTGAAGATAAAAAAATGAATTCAATTGAATCGGAATGTTATCATTATTGGTTCAATTGGCTTGAAAATAAATTTCAATATAATCCAGATGGAATTATTTATGTACGTTGTTCTCCTAAAAAATGTTTAGAACGTATTCAAAAACGTGGGCGTTCTGAAGAAAATAATATAACATTAGAATATCTAACTAAACTACATAATAGTCATGAAGAATGGTTAAATAATTGGAAACAAACGCCAGTTTTTATTATTGATAATGAAAAAGATGATGATTGGAGTAATGTATTAAATATAATTAGTAATCAAGTCATCTGAATAATTTTATCTACAGGTAAATTAATATTTCTTATATTATTTTTAAAAAGATTAAAATAGGGTGTGCCATTTCTATATATAAATTTATCTATATCATCAGCGCCTAACATATTTGTTATTTCGATATCAATATAATCCATATTATTAATTTTTTCTTTAATATCCTCTTTGAAAAGCTTATTTGATACATTATATCCTAAAAATTTAATTTTTAGTATGGAGTTCATATTATTTGATGGAAAAGATTCTGTAAGAGTTTGACTATTATAAGTATATGAATTTCCATAATCATTTAAAATTAAAATATATTTTTTATCATTATATACAATATATGGAATATTAAGTTTAGTACCATTATGTAACGTCATTATAATATCCATATTAATGTCGCCTTTAATTTCTTTTATTAAAAAATTATCCATTTTTATATCATTATGAAGTAAAATACTACCATTTCTTCTATATAAATCATATATTGAATACAATATAAAATAAAATTGTTTATAAAAAGCTATTCTATTTTCAATTAAAAAATTATCTTTAAAGTTTTTATATGTTTTGTTATTTTCACCATTTCTAGTTTCTTGAAAAAAATCATAAATAGGACTTAATTTATCTGTAATAATTATTCCTATATCTTGTTCTTTTATATGTATTTCATTCTGTGGTATATGTATTATGTCCATATAATAATATTTTGGAAAAAATGGATTATATGATGATAAAATATTTATTAAATTATTATTTCGCTGTTCAATTTTAAAAATATCTACATTTTTGATAAATTTAATTACTAGTTCTTTTGAAAATGCATAAACAACACCACTTACTCCTTCACCAACATAGTCTTTTTTTTTTACTAATTGGTCAGGAGTAAATTTTGAAAACATATGAACAATAAGACCATTTAATAATTTATGATCATTTAATTCTTCTTTTGTTAAATTAAAATTATAAAATATTCCTCCATATTGATTTATATTATATAAATGATATTTTAATTTAGACTTATATATTAAATTTTTGGATTTTTGTGTAGACTTTTTTAATTTTGTTTGATATTTCATAATTTTATATAATTCATATTGCATTGTCATGAAAAAATCTGTATATATATATATAGAAAATAATTCATTATTTTTTTTAAAATAAATAGTATTTGAGTAGAAAAAGTCATACTTTCTTCATTTTAAATAGTAAAGAATAAAGTAAAATAAAATTTTACTTTTTTATTCGGCATTATAGTATTAAACTTGTATGTTTCTTTATTTTAGTTATTAGAATAACTAATTTATGCTTTATTTTTCATTAACACTCGTATATATTAAACTTTTTTTATTAAAAAAATTGTTTTAAAAAGAGCTTATATTATTAAATATATTACAATGTGTGGTATTTGGGCTTATATTAAATTGCTTAAAGAAAAAAAATTAGATGTTACCAAGTTATTCCAAGATTTTTGGAATATTAAACCCAGAGGTCCTGATAATTCTTATTTAGAAAACTATGGTGATGTTTGGATAGGTTTTCATAGATTAGCTATAATGGATACATCATTTAAAAGTAATCAACCTTTTGTTTTTCAAGAAAAAGAACGTACCGTTGTGTTTATTTGTAATGGTGAAATTTATAATTTTCGTGAATTAATTGAAACATATGAATTACCAATTAAAACAGATAGTGATTGTATGACTATTCCAGAATTATATTTAAAATATACCAAACATGGATATAATATACAATCATTTTTAAATTTATTCAATCATAAAATTAAGGGTGAATATGCATTTATAATGTTTGAATTTGATAGATTAAAAAATCTAAAAACAGTATTTGTTGGAAGAGATCAAATTGGTATCAGACCATTATATCATAATATTATTAAAGATAATATGGAAGAACTTATTTTTAGTTCTGAAATTAAAGGCACAAATTCTTATGATGGTGATATTGTTGAATTTCCACCTGGTACAATAATGATATATGACATTGATGATTTTAATAAAGTAAAAGTAAAGACACAATTTATATTCAAAGATGTATATAATACAAAAGTATTTAAAGGAATTCCTTTATATAATGAAAAATATTATTTAGAAAATATAAAAAATACTGTTATTAATAGCGTAAAAAGACGTTTAGATTCAGATAGACCTCTTGCTTTTCTATTATCAGGTGGTGTTGATTCTAGTTTAGTTGCTGCAATTTCTGCCAATTTACTTGGCTATCCAATTCAAACATTTTGTTGTGGTATGAATGAAGGCACTGATTTATTCTACGCAAGAAAAGTTGCTAAACATATTGGTTCTAATCATACTGAAGTTTTTTTCACTCCTGAAGAAGGTTTAGATGCTATTCGTGATGTAATTTGGAAAACTGAAACTTGGGATACAACAACTATTCGTGCATCTGTTGGACAATATATTGTATCAAAGCATATTGGAACTAAAACTGATGCTAAAGTAGTTTTAGTCGGTGAAGGACCAGATGAAGTATGTTCTTCTTATTTATTCAATTGGTATGCACCATCTGGTAAAGCATTACATGAAACAGCTTTAACATATGTTGATAATATTCATTACTTTGATAGTCGTCGTGGTGATAGATGTCTAAGTGGTTGGGGATTAGAAGGACGTGTTCCATTACTAGATCCTGAATTTATATATGCTTATTGGCAAATTCCTGAAAATATGCGCCATCCAAAATATAAAGGAATTGAAAAATGGTGGCTCCGTGAAGCATTTAATGATACAAATATTTTACCTCATGATGTTTTATTCAGGAAAAAAGAAGCTTTCTCTGATGGTATTTCATCTAAAGAAAAATCATGGTTTGAAATTATACAAGAATATGTTGATACTAAAATTTCAGATGAAGAATTTAATAAAGCATCCGAATTATACCCACATTGTACTCCACAAACAAAAGAAGCATTTTATTATAGAAAAGTATTTTGTGAATTTTTTGGAGAGAAAAGACAAACAGTACTACCTCATTATTGGCAACCAAAATGGTCAACAGATGGTACAGAAGTATCAGGTTATGTAGATCCATCTGCAAGAACATTAAATGTATATAATTAAAAAAACTAAATAGACATACAACATGGATTGTCATTAATAATTGTTCTATAACAACGATTTATTTTATTAAAAGTATCAAGATAATAAATTTCATTAATATCTTGATTTTTCTTAAAACTAATTTTGATTAAAAATAGATTTATATTTTCATTATTTTCAATCCATGACGGAATCATACAATTTAATTTATTAATAATATGAATAGGATCTAAAAAATGAATAACATCTGTTCGATGTTTTGCTATTGGTTTAAACTGTTTTAAACTACAAATCATATAATCTTTCCATTCACAAACCCAATAATATGGCGTTCCAATATCATCCTTTAAAATTGCTATTTCGTCATAATTTTTTTGTTCTATTAGAAAACCATAATCCATCATTTTTAATACATGAGATTCTGGTTGTATTTTTTTTATATATTGATAAATTTCAAATCTTGTTGGTTCCCAATTAAATAGATCCGTTAATTTTGTTGTATAAATATTTAATTGATTATACCATTCCAAATACTCATTTGCATATTTTTGTTCTTTTAAATTATACTCTGCTTTATAAATATGATACTTGGATAACAATTCTTGATTTATTAGTAATTCTTCATGAGTATATCCAACTTGTAAAATATCTAGTGTTATAGAATTTAAAACGACCTCCTTTTGTTTATCACTGCAAATAATTTTTTCATTTATTATTTTTTTTATTTCATTTATAAAATCTTCTTTTAAGAGCATTCCTTGAAATGGAATACCTTCAACTACGCCTGCATCATTTACACCAATATATAGTTCTCCAGTTTCTGTTTCTGATAATGTATCCATAAAGCCAGCAGTATATTTTGCAAGATATTTTTGAAAATACTTTTGAATATTACTTTTAATCAAATCATTAAATACCCATTTTGACGATTTGATTAATTCTTCACTTTCATCATTATCAAATGGATGTTTAAGAGTTAATTCTTTATATTCGCGTTCAATTGTTTCGTTACCAATATATTGATTATAAAACATATTATAATTATAATTCTATATTAAATAATTGTGTTAATTTCAATTTTTTAGAAAAATTGTATTTTTTATATATAATAACAATAATTTAACTTGTTATATGACATCTACTATTATTATAGTTATTACGTATATTATAGCAATAATATTTGGACCATTTATAATATTAATAATAGAGTATCTAAAAGCTATAATAGATGTTTTTATATTTATAATAGAAATATTATCGACAATAGGTAAAATATGTTATCCAAAATTTAATAAATTAACAAATAAAAATTTCCTAAAATGTTTTCAAAAAATACAATATAATAAATAGTAGGAAAGTCCTACTTCCTTCTTCACTATTAGATGTGATAGTGAAAATAGGACTTTCTCCACCTACAATATTACAAATTCTAAGAATAAAAAGAGGTGGTAAATTTAATATTAAAAGAAAGTATGACTTTATCTGCCTCTAATATTATTAAATATAAAATAACAGGGAAGGAGAACTTTCTCTACCTCCAACTAAAGATCATTTAAAAAATTATTTAAATTATTTATTTACTCGAGCTAATGATTATATAAATAAAATGTAAATTAAAGTGTCTCATTTTTAGTGAAAAAGGTGTAATAGATATGTTGGAGGTAAAAAAGTCTTACTTTAATAACATAAAATAATAAAAAATAAAATAAATTTTTACTTTATCCTTATCAATAATTACTAATATAAAATCAATATACTAAAGATAAACATGCAACTACTATAAAAAAATTGAAATAAAAATAGTTTAATAATGTTATAAATAAATCAAGTAGAGATACCAATGCAATCACCAATAAATCAAACACCAATACCTG
>Ga0214919_10010297_pt1 | contig 11887 bp, 12 predicted proteins | sample LL1503_MetaG_FD_177994 | JGI IMG/M metagenome (GOLD analysis project Ga0214919, IMG submission 177994) | Freshwater microbial communities from Lake Lanier, Atlanta, Georgia, United States - LL-1503 | ecosystem: Environmental > Aquatic > Freshwater > Lake | place: USA: Georgia | collected...
TGCGGCGGGTCGCAAACCTGAAGTCGCTGCCATCACCGAAGCAGCCATGCGAGGCGAAATCACCGACTACAAAGACAGTTTGCGGCAACGTGTGGCTTTACTGAAAGGCGTGCCGGTAGCCGCCATGACAGAAGTGCTGACCCACAGACTGGCTTTGAACCCCGGCGCCAAGACTTTGGTGACCGCCTGTCAACAGGCGGGTATGTCTACCTTGTTGGTCAGCGGTGGCTTTACGTTTTTCACCGATCATGTCCAACAAATGCTGGGAATTGATCACGTGCGAAGCAATGTGCTTGAAGTGGTGGATGGCCATTTAACCGGTCGCATGGTTGATCAGCCTTGGGGCGACATTTGCGATGGCGAAGAAAAGCGCCGTATGTTGCTGTCTACTTGCGATGCTTTGGGTATTTCACCCCACCAAGCCATCGCCATGGGAGATGGTGCAAACGATATTCCCATGATGTCCGAGGCGGGTTTGTCGGTGGCCTACCACGCCAAGCCCAAAGTACGCGAAGCCGCTCATGTGGCGATTGACCACGGTGGTTTGGATCGCTTACTGGAATTAATTGGGATCTGACCCCGATTAACGCAGCGCAGCGTAAATGGTTTGGGCCAACTCGGGGGATACGCCTTCCACAGTGCAAAGGTCTTGCACACTGGCGTCGGCCACGCCTCGTATACCGCCAAAACGCTGCAGCAACTTGGCTCGCTTCTTTGGTCCCACCCCTGGGATGTCCTCCAAGCTGCTCCCCCCTGTTCGCACTTTGGCTCGCTTGGCTCGCATACCGGTGATGGCAAAGCGGTGCGCCTCATCGCGGATTTGTGCAACCAACATCAATGCTGCTGAATCAGCCTGCAGGCTGAGTTTCGGTCGCTCGTCGGCGAACACCAGCTCTTCCAAACCCACTTTGCGGCCCTCGCCTTTTTCCACGCCTACCAAGCGCGACAGGTCCAAATCGAGGTCGGTGAACACCTCTCGGGCCATGCTGATTTGGCCTTTGCCGCCATCGATCAGCACCAAGTCGGGAAAACGGGCTTCGCCTGAGCGAACAGCTTCGGCCAATTTGCTGTAGCGGCGCATCAACACTTGTCGCATGGCAGCGTAATCGTCACCACCCGTGATGCCTTCGATGTTGTAGCGGCGGTATTCGCTGGCTTGCATTTTGTGGTGGTGGAACACCACGCAAGAGGCCTGTGTGGCCTCACCCGCTGTATGTGAAATATCAAAACACTCGATACGCAGACTGTCCAAGTCTTCCACCGCCATGTCCAAGGCATCTGCCAGCGCACGGGTACGCGACTGCTGAGAGCCTTCTTCAGCCAGTAAACGGGCCAATTTCAAGGCGGCATTTTGCTGCGCCATTTCCAGCCACACCTTGCGTTGCTCGCGGGGTTGGTGGATGACATGCAGTTTCACGCCTGATTGGGCGGACAAAGCGCTAACCAAGGTTTTGTCCACTGCGTGGTTGGTGATCAGGGTCGATGGCACGGGCACGTCTAAGTAATGCTGACTTAAAAAAGCCTCTAACACCTCTGCCGGTTCAGCGCCATCGGCATGGGTAGGGAAATAAGGGCTGTCACCCAAATGCCGCCCGCCTCGCACCATGGCCAAGTTGACACAGGCTTTGCCCGCTTGTACCACCACGGCCAAGATGTCCACATCGCGGTCATCCACCGTGTCCACGGCTTGTTGGTGCAAGACCTTGGACAAGGCGCTGATTTGGTTGCGCACTTCAGCGGCTTGTTCAAACTCCAAGCATTCCGCGTGGGCCAACATGCGCTTTTCCAGCGACTGCATCACATCTTGGGTGTGGCCTTGCAGCAATTCACAGGCACTTTGCACATCGCGTTGGTAATCCTCTAGGCTGACCATGCCCACGCAAGGCGCCGAACAGCGCTTGATCTGGTGCAATAAGCAGGGGCGGTTGCGGTTGCGAAACACCGTGTCCTCGCAGGTACGCAAGCGAAACACTTTTTGAATCAATTGAATGGCTTCGCGTACCGCCCAGACACTGGGGTAAGGACCAAAGTAATCGTGGTGCTTGTCCACTGCGCCACGGTAATACACCACCCTGGGTGCAGCTTTGGGATGGGGATGACCCAAGGCATCGGGGCTTCCCTTTTGGGCGCGGGTGATTTTCAAGTAAGGGTAGCTTTTGTCGTCGCGAAACAAAATGTTGTAGCGCGGTTTGAGGGTCTTGATAAGGTTGTTTTCCAGCAGCAAGGCCTCGGCCTCGGAACGCACCACCGTGGTTTCAAGGCGGGCAATCTTGCCCACCATATGCCCAATGCGGGTGCCACCATGGCTTTTTTGGAAATAACTGCTGACGCGTTTTTTCAGGTGGTTGGCTTTGCCCACATACAGCACCTGACCCTCTGCATCGTAATAGCGGTACACACCAGGCAGTGCAGGCAAGGCTGCCACTTGTGACAATAACGCAGGATCGAACGAATCTGGAGTGCTCACGCTGCTATGGCAACCGATACCTCACCCAAGCCTGGGTAATGGGCCGTTAAATATTGCCCTACAACCACTGGCACGGGAACCACACAGGTGCCGGTAATGACCACATCGCCGGCCTGCAGGTGCAGGCCGTGGCTGATCAGTTCATTAGCCAACCACGTCAGGGCCACACGGGGGTCGCCTAAAGCGTTAGCGCCTTTCCCTAGCGCCACCACCTCGCCGCCACGGCTGACCTGCACGGCTTGTGCGGCCAAATCCACGCCATGCCAATCGGTGGTGAGCGCAGCGCCCAGCACCATGTGACTGGCACAAGCAAAGTCGGCGATGAGCTGAGCCTCGCCTGCGGTGACAAAGTCTTGGTAACGGGAATTGGGAATTTCAATGGCCAAATGCAAATCCGCTACTTGCGCCATGACATGCTGCAACGTCAAAGGCCTGGCTCCCTGCGCAAGCACATCAGCCCCCATGCGAAAAGCAAATTCGGCTTCGATGACCTGCATGACATTGCCGCGCATAGAAACCGCAGCGCCATCGGGCAAACAACGCGAAGCCAGCAAGCGCCCCGCCAAGGGGCCGCTGACGCCAATGTGTTGCTGCCCCGCCGTGCTGGTGGCCGCGATTTTCCAGCCCATGGCTTTGTCACCTGTGGCGGCCAACAAGGCCTGCTGAACCGCATAACCTTCGCCACGGGTTTGGGGACGCACACTTGCCTCAATTGCGGAAATTTGGTGAGGCGCTTGCCAAGCTGGCAACAACTGCGCAGCCGCAGCTTGCACCGATGCCCCTACCATTGGCCGACATTGGGCATGGAAGCCCAAGGTTCTGCGGGAGGCAGTGGGGCGTTGGCTTGCAATAGCTCGACAGACACGCCATCAGGAGATCGCACAAACGCCATATAGCCATCGCGTGGGGGACGCAATATGGTCACGCCATGCTGCTGCAAACGATGGCAACTGGCGTAAATATCGTCGACCGCATAAGCCAAATGCCCAAAATTGCGACCGCCTTGCAAGACCTCGGGGTCCCAGTTGTAAGTGAGTTCAACTTGGGCGCTGTGGTCGCCAGGGGCCGCCAAAAAAACCAAAGTGAAACGCCCAGAGGGGACATCTTTTTGGCGAAGCACTTCAAGACCTAAAGCATCGCGGTAAAACTTCAAAGAAGCTTCTAAATCGGTGACGCGCACCATGGTGTGCAAATAGCGCATATCAAGGTATCCGTGTGGACTGCCAAGAAATGAATTCCAAAGCATTGTCCTTTTTCTGCCAAATGCTGGTGAAGCGCAAAACGACATTGACATCGTTGTCTTTGACCCGCACGTCGTAGTTGCCAATGCCATTGATGATGGCCACACATCCAAAGGTGCGAACGTTAACCTCTGAGCGGCGCATGACCTTGTATTTGACCGTGCCAGAGCGCATGGACTCGATGTAAGAAGCCTTGTTGTCCAACACCGAACTGGTGTGTATGTAGACCAAATCAGGCGAGAACAATTTGTCCATCGCGGCAAAATCGTCACCCATTTGCGCTGCATAGCGGGCGTCTTCGGCCTTTAAGGCTTCCTCGCTGCTGACGGGGTTACACGCCCCGCCTGCGGCTTGCGCCAAGCCCATGAAAGACCAAGCCATGACCCAGCCCACAGATTTCAAAATAAGACGCATCGCCATCTCCTTCAGGTGTTTGGCTCGAATGATACGCTTGGGTCCTTCTGGAAATGAAGCCAGCACTTACCCGTAAACCCTTGGAACCTATCCCAAACCATGACCGATTCGCCCTTCAAACAAGCTGACGCCAGCGGTTTTCGCCAAGGATTGACCTCTTACGGGGACCAAGGTTTTTCATTGTTTCTGCGTAAAGCCTTTATCAAAGGTGCAGGCTATACCGATGCGGCCTTGGATAAGCCAGTCATAGGCATTGCCAATACCGCTAGCGCCTACAACCCCTGCCATGGCAATTCGGCCCCATTGATCGAAGCCTTGGAGCGCGGCATTTTGCTCGCCGGTGGCTTGCCCATGACCTTTCCCACCATTTCACTGCACGAAAGCTTTGCCGCACCAACCAGCATGTATTTGCGCAACCTCATGGCCATGGACACCGAGGAAATGTTGCGTGCCCAACCCATGGACGCGGTGGTTTTGATTGGCGGGTGCGACAAAACTGTGCCAGCGCAATTGATGGGTGCAGCGTCCGCTGGCTTGCCTGCGATTCAACTTATCACGGGTTCTATGTTGACCGGTTCGCACCGAGGCGAGCGGGTTGGCGCTTGTACCGACTGCCGCCGCTACTGGGCCCGCTACCGTGCAGGTGAGGTCGATGAAGTGGAGAAAGACGAAGTCAATGACAGACTGGTGCCCAGTGTCGGCACTTGCTCTGTGATGGGTACGGCCAGCACCATGGCCTGTATCGCCGAGGCATTGGGAATGACGGTGCCAGGTGGCGCCTCTCCGCCTGCCGTTACTGCTGATCGCATGCGGGTGGCCGAACTTACCGGCACCCAAGCCGTACAACTGGCACAGTCCCGACTTGGCATAGGGCAAATCCTGACTGCCGACGCTTTTGAGAATGCACTTCGGGTGCTGCTGGCCATTGGCGGCTCCACCAACGGCTTGGTGCATTTGGCGGCCATGGCGGGACGGGTTGGTTTGGAGGTGGACCTCGATGCCTTCGACCGCATGGGACGCGAAACACCGGTGTTGATCGACCTCAAACCCTCGGGTCAGCATTACATGGAAGACTTTCACCATGCAGGCGGCATGCCTGCCTTGCTGCGTGAGTTGCGCCCCTTGTTGAAGTTGGATGCACTCACTGTCACTGGCAAAACCTTGGGTGAGAACCTGGATATTGCGCCAGCGCCTTTTGCGCAAACCGTCATCCGTTCGGCTGACAACCCCATCTACCCACAGGGCGGCATGGCGGTGCTGCACGGCAACTTGGCCCCAGCGGGTGCCATCATCAAACAGTCTGCCGCCGACCCGCGCCTGATGGAACACGAAGGCCGCGCCGTGGTATTTGAAAACAGCGCAGACTTGGCCGCTCGCATTGACGACCCTGACTTGGATGTCCATGCCCACGATATTTTGGTACTGAAAAACATAGGCCCCAAAGGCGCTCCTGGCATGCCTGAGGCAGGCTATTTGCCGATACCGCAAAAACTGGCAAGAGCCGGTGTGAAAGACATGGTACGCATCTCCGATGGTCGAATGAGCGGCACGGCGTTTGGTACCGTGGTCTTGCATGTGACGCCGGAAGCGGCTGTGGGTGGGCCACTGGCCTATGTGCAAACCGGCGACCGGATACGTTTGAGTGTTTCCAAGCGCAGCCTGGAGTGGCTGGTCTCATCCGAAGAATCAGCCGAACGCCAAAAGGCCAAACCCGTCACTCCTCCCTCGGCAGCCAGAGGTTATCGCCAGCTGTTTTTAAAAACCGTTACACAAGCCGATCAAGGCGCAGATTTTGATTTTTTACGCGCTGAACACCCCCAAGGCAAAACCCCACGCTAAACCCCATTACTCTGACGAAAGCCCCTCATGATGCAATGGTTCAAAGAACTCTCCCCGCCTGAAAAACGCACCTTCGCTGCCGCCTTTGCCGGTTGGACTTTAGACGCCTTGGACTTCATGGTGTTCACCTTTGTCATTTCCGCCCTGATTGGCTACTTTCACATCGACAAAACCCAAGCGGGCATGTTGGGTACGGTCACCCTGTTGTTTTCAGCGCTGGGGGGCTGGATTGCCGGCATGTTGGCGGACCGCTATGGTCGGGTGCGCATCTTGCAAATCACCATACTGTGGTTTTCAATCTGTACCTTTCTGATCGGCTTTGCACAAAGTTTTGAGCAAGTCTTTGTGCTGCGTGCCTTGCAAGGTTTGGGCTTTGGCGGCGAATGGGCGGTGGGCTCGGTGCTGATGGGAGAAATAGTCCGTGCCCCATACCGCGGCAGAGCAGTAGGCACAGTGCAAAGTGGCTGGGCCGTGGGCTGGGGCATCGCCGCCCTGCTCTACACCTTGGCCTTCAGTTGGTTGCCTGAAGAATGGGCTTGGCGCTCGCTGTTTTGGTTCTCTGTTCTCCCCTCATTGCTGGTGGTCTATATCCGCCGCAACGTCCCCGAACCCGAGGTGTACACCCAAAGCCGTGCCGCCGAAGTTGACAGCGTCGCACCTGTTTCACCTTGGACGATTTTTTCCCCTGCCTTGCTGAAAACCACGCTGTTGTCTGCTTTGCTTTGTACCGGTGTACAGGGGGGCTATTACGCGGTCATGACGTGGTTGCCCACATTTTTGAAAACCGAGCGCCACTTAAGCGTGATTGGCACGGGTGCCTATTTGTCGGTCATCATCACCGGTTCGTTCATGGGCTACATCAGCGGCGCGTATTTCACCGACCGCTTTGGCCGCAAGCCGAATTTGTTTTTATTCGCGGTGTTGTCAGGCGTGAGCGTCTATACCTATACCCAAATCGAGTTGACCAACACCGAGATGCTGTTCGTCGGTTTTCCGCTGGGCTTTGCCGCATCGGGCATCTTCAGCGGCATAGGGGCTTACCTGACCGAGTTGTTTCCCTCGTCGGTTCGTGCCAGTGGTCAAGGCTTTGCTTATAACTTTGGTCGCGGCATTGGCGCCTTGTTCCCTACGTTGGTTGGTTACTTATCTGCCAGCCAAGGCTTGGGCATGGCCATTGGCGTGTTTGCAGGAGGCGCGTATGCGTTGGTGTTGCTCACCGTGCTGTTTTTACCAGAGACCAAGGGCAGATCACTGACTGCTTAGAGCCGCAGACATGGCTTGGTTGGCGACATCTTCTAACCAAGCAAAGTCCATGTGCTGATGCGCTTCGCAAAAAAACCAAGGCTCACGCGAGTCGGGCTCCAGCATCACGCCTCGGTCTATCAACTGCCAACAAAACGCACGGTATAAATTGCTGTTGGTTTTGCGCCAGTCGCGGTAAGTCTGCGGCACCGTGGGCGTGAAATGGATGCCCAGCATGGATGGGGGGCCAGCGAAAGTATGTTCAATCCCTGCTTGGGTAAACACCCGACCCAACAAATCGCGTACCCGCTCACCCACGCGGTTCACAGTTTGCAGTGCATCAGTGTGGGTCAAGATATTCAAAGTGCAATGCGCCGCACTCAGCCCCACCAAATTGGCGGTGTAGGTGCCACCGTGCACCACCGCGCCAGCATGGGCACCGACCACATCCATGACGTCTGCACGGCCGCCAAAAGCCGCCACCGGATAACCATTGCCCATGGCTTTGGCAAAGGTTGTTAGATCTGCATAGATGCCATACAAGGCTTGCGCACCACCCTTGGCCACGCGAAAGCCCGACTTCACCTCATCGATGATGAGCAAAGTACCGTGCGATGTACACAGGTCGCGCAAACGCTGAAGCCATGCTTGGCTGGCTGCAATACTGCCCGCGTTACCAATGATGGGTTCAAGCACCACACAAGCCAACTGGTGGTCGTGGCGCTGGAACACATCTTCCAAAGCAGCAAAATCGTTCAAACCGATGATGTCCACCAAATCATGGGTTTTGGCAGGAATACCTGCACCAAAGGGAATAACTTTCGGTGCTTGACCGCTGTGAGCGTCCCAGCTTTCGATGTCAGACTTCCACATCAGTTCGTCGTACAAGCCGTGAAAGCCGCCCTCTACAGTAACCATGCGTTGCCTGCCGGTGAATCCCCTGGCTGTTCGCACCGCCCCCATCACGGCTTCAGTGCCGGAGTTGGCAAAACGCATTTTGTCTATCTGCGGACATAAAGCCTTGATTTGCTGAACCACCATGGTGTCAAGCTCAGTTGCAAAGCCGGTCAAGGTGCCGCCGCTGTGAATTTGCGCGATCACCGCTTGGTCTACCCGCTCGTCCCCATAGCCCAAAATCACCGGCCCATAGCCCAAACGGAAGTCCACATAGGTTTTGCCGTCCACATCGAACAGCTCGCACCCTTTGGCTCGATGGATAAACACAGTACGGTCAGGCCCCCAGTAGCGGTAGTTTTCCGCCACGCCTTGGGGCATATGACGCATCGCATCTTGCAGCAGTTCAGACTGTCGAGTCATCTGTTCTCCCGAAAGTTCATGTCTTTATTCAGCTGGTGGGCAGGCCGTGTGGTGGACGCAGCAACAAACCCACCCGCTCTTCCAACAACTTCACCACATACAACTCTGCTGCGTCGTCCCCATAGCGAGCCCTTGCCTCTTCGAACAAGACTTGCGCATGTGCGCCCATGGTGAGTGAGTAACCCTGCGATTGGGCAATTTGGTTCACCAGCCCTAAGTCTTTGCAACACAAGGACAGCGAAAAACTCGGGTCGTAGTGGCCAGCAAAAATGGACGGAATGTCGTGCCGCGCCACCCAGCTGTCTCCGGCGCTGGAAGTGATGGCTTCTTGCACCACATTCAATGGCACACCCGCTTTGGCGCCCAGCATCAAGGCCTCGCCAATGGTGGCTGCGCCCACAAACCACAGCAAGTTGGTCAGCAGTTTCACGGTGGCTGCATTGCCTGGTTTACCGCAATGGAAAATCTTTTCGCCTATCACTTGAAAAATCGGCAGGTGTTTTTCGTAGCAGTCTTTATCGCCGCCCACAAAGATGGACAAACGCCCCAAGGCAGCCATGTCCACGGCATTGGTCACCGGCGCTTCTAAAAAATGAACCCCTTTTTCATGGGCTAAATGAACCAGGTCTTGGACCAAATCGACCGCGCTGGTGGACGTATCAATCACAGTAGCGCCCTGCTTTGCAGCGGCCAGAACGCCCGAGTCACCCAACATGACTTGCCTGACTTGAGGAGGGCCAGGCAATGAGGTCATCACCACCTCGGCTTGCGATACAGCTTGCGCCACAGAATAGGCTTGTTTGGCACCCAGAGCCACTAAGTTGGCTGTTTTTTCCGGTACCAAATCCAACACCGTGACGTCATACCCGGCGCGAATCAAATTCGCCGCCATCGGGTTGCCCATATGGCCAACGCCGATAAAGGCCAGGGCTGGCAATTGACTCATGATTTTTGGAATGTCAAAAACTGTGGTCTGTCGCCTGAATAGGGCTGATAGGTAAAGCCAAAGCTTTTGAGTAACGCCAAAGCCTCGGCAAACCCATAGGTACGGTAGTGAATGGTTTGCGCCATCAGTGTTTTGTCACCATCCGCTAAATAGTAGTGCTTGATGAAACCATGGTCACAAGGTTCAATTTTTTGCGAGTACATCATGCCATTTGAAATAGCACTGGCATAGTCATGGTGTGGACCTTGAACACCTAAAAGCATTTGCCCACCTTGTTTAACGTGGCTCGCTACCTTGGATAAGCCTTGTCGATTAGGTTCTTCTTGCGCTATGTGACTGACCAAGAAGGGTTCTTTGTCTCCGTCAATCACAAAATACCAAACACCACCATAAGAAAACGCCAAGTCATATATTTGGTCTAAACACAGTTCAGTCACATTTTGATTTTGCAATGCCACTTGCGGATAGGCATGTAAGCGTTGCTGGGCAATAGCTAGCATGGCTTGGGTTAAATCAACCCCAGTTAAAGACGCATGGGGTTGACGCTTAGTCAATGTTTCCAAAATCAAACCGGTTCCACAACCAATTTCCAAGACATTCGAGAAAGGCAAATGTTGAACCAAACTGTCGACAATTTTGTCGTAATCGTAATAACCCGATGTCATGATTAAGTCGTAATAACCCGACATGTTTGTGTAATCGCCCATTGTCTTCCCTGGTAAACAGCTAACCGAGTGTTGAGGAAAGCATTGCTTGGCAACGCTTCTCAAAAATTGGGGCAAGCATATCAGCCTCGAATAGCCACGCTTAATCTGCGAACGCGGGCCAAGCTTTGGCAGCGCGCCCTAGAATAGGGTTTAATAACTTCATCTTTTCCCAGCGTATGCGCTTGTCATCTTTTCTTTACAAAGCCATGTTGCTAGCAGCATTTGTTTTGGTAAGTGTGGGCTTTATGCAGCGCGACTTGGTAACCGCTGCATTTCAATCCAACCCTTACCACGGGTCACTTGAATCTGTAGTCAGAGGTGAACAAATTTGGGGCCAGTATTGTTTAAGTTGCCATGGCCCCGATGCGGTAGGAGACGGTCCTGCCAGTGCTTTGTTGCCCAAGCGGCCCAAGGATTTGACGATGATTGCCCCTTCACCCCTGTTTCCAGACGGTATCGTGGCTTATCGCATCGCCTTTGGAAAAAACACCATGCCGGCTTGGCATGACACATTGTCCAGTGAACAAATTTGGGATCTTGTCAGCTTTATTCGCTCCAAGTCCAAAAGGTAAACCTAAAGCGAGATAATGACCCATGGATAAAACACCTGTTTGCACTTATTGCACATTGTCAGAGTCACGCATCATTGACCAAAGTCCTCTCACTTTGGTTTTCCGTGATGTTTTTCCCGTCTCTCCTGGTCACACGCTGATCATTCCACGGCGCCATGTCGAGTCTTATTTCGATTTAACTGACCAAGAGCGAGAAGACATGACCTTTATGATGATGCGGGCCAAAAATGTGCTCAAGACCGAATTAAGCCCCCATGCTTTCAATATTGGTATCAACGAGGGTTTTGCTGCTGGGCAAACCGTGACCCATACCAATATGCATTTGATTCCTCGCTTCAAAGGGGACGTACCCGAACCGCGCGGCGGCATTCGTTGGATATTTCCTGACAAAGCGGTTTTCTGGAATAAAAGCCCTGCCACCGTCACAACCACCACTGAAACAAAATGAAACCCTTGATCTTCACCAAATTCCTTATTACTGCCACTTGCTTGCTGTGCTGCAACATGGCTTCATATGCCGCCGAAATGGACAATGGCGACCGCATCTATCAAGCCACTTTTGGCGTCATCACCGCTATCGGCTTTAAAAAACAAATGGATGCTGATCCCATTTGCAAAGGTAGCGTCTATCCTGACTTTGACTTGAATCAATTTTTAGATGCCATTCCTAAAGATTTCCTCACCCACCCCGGACAACGTGAAGGTATCGCCAACCAATTCAAAGGGTATTTTCAAAACATCGACACCTTGCAACTGCCCAACGGTCAAACCGTGCCTGTCGCCTATCAAGAGCTCAAGAAAAGCACTGCCCTTTTGCTACGCAAAGAAACCGAGAGCAGTGACATGGCTGATTTGTGTCAAAAAATATATGGCAACTCCGATAAGATTTTCAAGCAGCAAATCGAGAGCATCAAGTTGTTGATCGTTAAAAAATAAGGCTTTTGATGAAAACCGCTCTTGGACTCAAGCATGCTTGGCGATTGGCATTGGCTTCACTGACTGTTGTACTGTTGGCCTCTTGTACCCAAGAGCAGCAAAACAAAATTGGCAGAGAAATCCAAAACTGGACTGGTACCGATGGCGTTTTGGAAATCTATGCGGGTGACAAATTGGTTCGACGCTTTTTGAAAGTGGACAAAATC
>Ga0214919_10010298_pt1 | contig 11887 bp, 9 predicted proteins | sample LL1503_MetaG_FD_177994 | JGI IMG/M metagenome (GOLD analysis project Ga0214919, IMG submission 177994) | Freshwater microbial communities from Lake Lanier, Atlanta, Georgia, United States - LL-1503 | ecosystem: Environmental > Aquatic > Freshwater > Lake | place: USA: Georgia | collected 2015-03-15
GTTTCAACACCAATCTCAATGACTGCGTTGTGCATAAACATCGCCGTTTCGGCGAGCACGACATGGTCGTGAATGACGAGGCCAGCGGGTACTGAGACCAGCCAACGTCGAGAGAAGCGGTGGAAACGCCGAGGTAAAGCAATCGTAAGGAAGATCGCGGCGATTGCCACGATGACGCCAAGCACATAAGTTTTGTTATCAAATAAATTGATGGCAACAATGGTGAGCGTGAGCCACACCAGCCAACTCAGAATCTGCACAACCAACATCGCGGGTGGACAACGCAGCAGATAACGACGTTCATCTCCATATGCCGCTAACTGAATAAATGAGTTGCCAATTTCGGCGCTCATGACCAACAAACTTGCAAGAAGCGAAATTGCCAACGCACCTGCGACCCCACCGGACATACCGACAGCGACAGCAACGACACCAACAACGACTGAAATTGTCGGAAGCGCAAGCCGTATTGCAGTCAGAGCCGCGCTCGAGGGAACCAATGTGCATAACAGTGCAATGGACCACAACGCCCACACTGCGATTGTCGAAGCAGTTCCAGTCACTGATGACATCTGGCGAAGTGCATTGGTCAGAAATGGAACGATGAGACCTGTCGCAACGACACTCAATCGACTGGCCCAGACGAGCACTGTGGTCATGTTGTCGTTGCCATTTCCTTCCATAACTCAAGCGTTACCGATGGACGACTCGTTTGCGCAATTTGAAGGAGGTGGCGAGTGCAAATTTTCAAGAAACAGTACGGTCGTTGCTCCAATTGTGTCTACGGCGTGTCACCCTGCTACGAAAGTGATGTGGAAGGAGGCGAATCAATGCAAACATCAGCAATGCAGAAGCATCTATTGGGCGGAGTCGCGACCGGAATCGGCAGCCTTCCTCATCGCGATGCTCGTGAAGCAGCCGAGTTTGCTTTCTTTGCGACTCCCGAACTTCCGTGTATTCCAAGCCTGCCTCGTCGCTCGCCGGCCGAGGCCATGATTGCTCAAGCGGTTGTCGGTATCCGAGGCATCAGTATTGGGCAATACGGTTCATTGATGGTTGATGTGTCGCGCATTGATCCGTTGGCTGATGTGAAGACCGATCTTGATCACGATGCCTATGTAGGACTGCGCACTTTTCTTGAATTCGCCCAGGGCTACACCGGCCCAGTGAAGTGGCAGTTCACTGGGCCAGTCACTTTGGGTCTTGCTCTGATTCGAGCTGGCGTACCGATGCACACGGCCTTCGAAGTTGCAGTTCGCACAGTTCGCACCCATGTCCGCAATATTTACGATGCAGTTGAATCGGCGTTGCCGTCGAGTGCGCAAGTGGTATTTATCGACGAACCCGAACTGGGCAATTTGATGGATGACACTTTCCCAATTGCACCCGATACTGCGATTGATTTGATGTCAGGTGCTTTGGCAGCCGTAGAACGTGAAGGTTTAGTCGGCTTGCATTGTTGCGCAGATGTCGACGGTGCCTCGCTTTTGGCTTCGGGTCCGGCCATCTTGAGTGTGCCCGTGAATGAAAACTTGAAGACATACGCCGGCTTCATCGCCAAGTTTCTTGAAGGCGGCGGTGTCGTGGCGTGGGGAGCAGTCGCTACCGACGGTCCACTCATGCCAAATGCCGATCGCGCCTGGAAAAAGCTGTCGGCGTTGTGGTGTGAATTGGTACAGGGTGGTTGTGACGCACAGAAATTGCGTCAGCAGTCTTTGATCACTCCAGCCTGTGGTTTGGCGATGCATTCCGAAGATTCGGCAGCCCAGATTTTCATGCAAGTGCGTGACATCGGCGAACGAGTGCGCACTCAGGCTTTGGCGACTCGTCTCACCGTTGGTGCGTGAAGCAGAGTTTCATCCCCGAACTAGAGTGTCAGCGTGAGTTTGAGCGCCGCTGAAAGACATGCCGAGTTACGGTCGCTCATTGCGTATCACCGTGAGCGTTACTACCGCGACGACTCTCCTGAAATCAGCGATGCCGAATATGACGAACTCGATCGCGAGATTCATGAACTCGAATTTGCCTTTCCCGAACTGCAAAGTAGCGATTCTCCAACCCAGACCGTAGGCACCGAAATCGCCGAGACTTTCTCGACTGTCGAGCATCGCGTGCCGATGACCAGTCTTGATAACGCGATGGACAGCAGCGAATTGTCGGCTTGGGGCGAACGTGCCGCCAAAGGTTTGGCCGAGGGAGCGGTGATTCAATATGCGTGTGAGTTAAAGATTGATGGTCTGGCACTCAGCTTGCGATACGAAAATGGAGCGCTCGTCCAAGCGGCGACTCGAGGCGATGGTCGTTTTGGTGAAGATGTCACGGCCAATGTTTTGACGATCGGTGTCGTGCCTAAGAAATTAGTTTCGAAAACAAAAGCGGTCATTCCGTCGGTACTTGAAGTGCGCGGCGAGGTGTATTTGCCGATTGATGCATTTGAAAAATTGAAAGCCGCCAAAGAAGCCGAAAACGTGGCACGCATTGCTGCGGGTAAAAAACCCGAAGCAGTTCCGGTGAATCCGCGTAATGCCGGGGCTGGCAGTTTGCGACAAAAAGATGCGACAGTGACTGCCGGTCGTGGTTTGGCATTCTGGTCGTATCAATTAGGTGAAGTGATTGGTGGACCCGAGTTCACATCGCATCACGCAACCCTTGACTTCTTGCAAGACCTGGGTTTTCCGGTCAATCCCAATATCGCGTTAGTGAATTCAATGGATGAGGTCACGGCCTATTGCGAAAAGTTTCAAAACGAACGCCATGAGCTGCCGTACGAAATTGACGGAGTCGTTATCAAAGTTGACGATTTGGCACAACGCGAAACTTTAGGTTTCACGGCTCGTGCTCCACGTTGGGCGATTGCTTTTAAGTTTCCGCCTGAAGAACGCACAACGTTATTGAAAGACATTCAGATTTCGGTGGGTCGAACTGGTCGTGTCACACCATTTGCGGTTCTTGAATCGGTGTTTGTCGGTGGCTCTAATGTTGCGATGGCAACATTGCATAACGAAGATCAAGTTCGCTTGAAAGATGTGCGTCCTGGCGACACCGTCACGGTGCGTAAAGCTGGCGATGTGATCCCCGAAGTCGTGGGTCCAGTTTTGTCGCTGCGACCAAAGGGTTCAGAACCCTGGGTTTTCCCTTCGGTGTGTTCGTGCCCCATGAAGGGTGAGCTCACTCGTCCCGACGGCGAAGTGAATATGCGCTGCATCGAACCCAATTGTCCGCAACAACGTGATCAACGAATCATTTACTTCGTGTCGCGTGGGGCCATGGATATTGACGGATTCGGCGAACAAACGGTGATTCAACTTTCAGACGCCGGAATTCTGAGCGATGCGGGCGACATCTATTCGTTGACAGTCGAACAATTGCTGACGCTTGAAGGCTTTGCGCAAAAAGGTGCCGAGAAACTCATCGTTGCAATTGACGCATCAAAGACTCGACCGCTGCCCAAGCTTTTAACAGCACTCGGTATCAAACACCTTGGGCCGTCTGCATCTGAAGCATTGGCACTTGCCTTTGGCAATTTGGATGACATCATGAATGCCACCGAAGATGATCTGGCAACTGTTGATGGTGTTGGGGGGGTCATCGCTAACTCACTTATCTCGTGGTACTCGCGACCCGACAACAAAGTGATTATTGAAAAGTTGCGCGCCGCCGGAGTCGAGTTCGGCAATGTCGAAGTTTCGCGACTACCGCAAAACTTGGTCGGCAAAAATATTGTGGTCACCGGAACACTTGTTGATTTTGATCGCGATGGAGCCGAACGTGCCATTAAAGATCGTGGTGGCAAAAGCCCGGGCTCGGTATCAAAGAAAACTTTTGCGCTAGTTGTTGGTGCCGAAGCTGGTGCAAGCAAACTCACCAAGGCTCAAGAACTCGGTGTCCCAGTTTTGAACGAAGAACAATTCAAAGTGGTTTTAGAAACTGGCGAACTTCCCGCCTAATTACAAAACTTCAAAAGACCATTCGTAACTGTGCGACGCAGCGCGTCCTTCTTCGATCTTCCAAAAGATGCACTTCACTTTATGAATGCCGACCGTGTACTTCTCAATGACAGCACCCGAAGTGGGTTCGAAACGAATGAGTGAATTTCCTTGGTCGTAAATTGCCGTTGGTGGTAATTCAATTTGTTGGCCAGGCTTAGCGGCCACGGGAACAAAGTCTTCAAGACGCGTCGTCGGAATTTCGATGCCGTCAAGTACAAGCACGGCTTCGAAACCATCTTGCAGGTTGACGCTGATTTCGGTTTGTGACAAAACTTGGCGATCGTTGGGGGCCGGTGAGATATCAATGATCTCGGCGGGGTAGCCCAAAGCCTCACGACCAGTCGTTGCGGAGTTGAGTCCGTAGATCACAAACATCACGCCGACGAGGATGCCGAGGCTGATGAGCACTGTCTCGAGTTTGATCCGACGACGCTTGGTCGGCTGGATTTCGGGGGTTTGGTCGAGAGTCACATGACCATTCTCACCGCTAGAGCAGGGACTTTGCACTTCGGGCGGTTGCCGATGGTCACACTTTCGTAACAAAACGCTAGTTTCGGAGCGATGTCAGTCTTCGAAAACCATGATCCAAAGTCTTTGATCGGCACCGTCATTGACGGTCGCTTTGAGATTGAAAGCGAACAATCTCGTTCAACGTCGTCGACGTCGTACCTGGCTATTGATCAGCAGTCGGGGGCGGGAGTTAATTTGCGGCTCTTTTCGACCGATGCGACGACTCAGCATGGACCCGAACTACTTGAGGAAGCTGCCGCAGTTTTTGAAATATCGCATCCGCATATTGTTCGATTGACTCACTTTGGTCTCGTCAAAATCAACGATGTTGAACGAGTTTTCATAGTTCAAGAACGCCTAACAGGTGGATCATTGCAGGACATGATCGATCGCAACCGACTATTGACGCCAAGTCAGGCATTGGTGGTTGGTCTAGAAGTTTGTCGTGCGCTTGATTACGCGCACAAACGCGGAGTGTTGCATCACGATTTGCGTCCTGCATCTGTCATGTTTGGTGAAGATCGCAAAGTTCGTGTCGCCGATTTTGGAGTCTCTTCGGTGATTGCAGAAAAAGCCTGGGGCGCAGACGCAATGGTGTCACAAGAGCGGGCTCGTTATTGCGCTCCGGAACAGGCTCAAGGCGAACCCTTTGATGAAAAAGCCGATGTTTACGCGCTGGCTTTGATCTTGGTTGAGTCTGTGACCGGCACTGTCCCATTCTTGGCCGATTCGGTGGTGGGTACTTTGTCGGCTCGCGTTGACAAGTTGTTCCCAGTGTCGGCCGACTTGGGTGGCTTGGCTGCAGTGCTCGACAAAGCCGGACGATCAGATCCGCTTGAACGTTCAAGTGCTGCAGAGGTAGGACGCGGTCTAGTGCAGGCTGGTCCAACTTTGCCCCGTCCCACACAACTCCCGATCGTGTCATCGGCAGTTTTTGGAACTCAGACCGAAGAACTTCGTTCTGGTGAACTTGCCAACCCACGTGAGTTCAACGAGTTGTCTGATGATTCAAATTCATTTGTTGTCTCAACCGCTGAAACAATGACAATTCGCAACGACGTTGACGTTGTTGCAGTCGCAGTTGATGAAACCTTAGACAAGCCGTTGATTGGTCGTTGGATTGTTGCTGCGGTTGCAGTGTTGGCGCTCATTGTTGGTGGATATTTCTTGTTCAGCGCACTGCAGAAAGAATCGCACCCGATTCCTGATTTAACTGGTCTCGATCAAGGTAAAGCTACGAACTTAGTCACCGAATTCAAATGGGACATTGTCATCGTTGAAGAAGCCAATGAAGAGTTGCCTGTCGGAGCGGTGATTCGCACCGATCCTGTAACAGGCAAGAAACTTGAAACTGGGAAAACTTTGACGTTTGTCGTGTCAACTGGACCACCGCCAGTGCCGCTTCCCGAATTGAGTGGCCTTGACGCAGCTACCGCGTTGGCTGCCTTGACCGAAAATGGTTTGGTTGTTGGCGTTGAGACGCCCGAATACAGCGAAGATGTTCCAACTGGGGTCATCATTCGTTGGGCAGTGGCTTCGCAACCAACTTTGGTAGCCGGCCAAGAAGTGATTAAGGGAACTGCGGTTGACACATTTGTGTCGCAGGGCCCAGCACCACGTGTTGTTCCCGATCTGACCGGAATGTCAATCGAGTCAGCGACAACTGCGCTCACCGATCTTCAGCTCACGATTAATCGTGGCGACGATCAGTTCTCGACTGTTGCTGCTGGTGGAGTTGCAACGCAGTCTCCGGCCGCTGGTGAATCATTAGCCCGTGGCACTGCAGTGACTGTGGCAGTTTCTAAAGGCCCTGACTTAGTAGCGGTTCCGCAACTTGGCACGTTGAAGGCCGACAAAGTTGCTCCAGCACTAGAAGCAGCCGGCTTTGTTCTCGGAACTGTTACCGGAAACACTAAGGGTTTCCCGATTGCCGTTTTCAATGCAGGTCAGCCTGTTGCAGTCGGGCAGTTGTTGCCCCGTGGCACGGTGCTTGACGTGTTGTATTACGGAAGCTGACTGGCTTTCGCACCGAGAGAGACCTTGGCGTAGGCTTCAGGTCTACAAAATCTGAATAAATAACATCACTGAATAACTTGAAGGAGTTGTCATGGGAACACTTGACGGACGCGTTGCAATTATCACTGGAGCAGGTCGTGGACTTGGTCGCGAACACGCATTGTTGTTCGCTTCCGAAGGCGCAAAGATTGTGGTGAACGACCTTGGCGGTGCCAACGATGGTTCGGGTTCAGACATGACTCCGGCTCAACAGACTGTTGCCGACATCAAGGGCATGGGTGGCGAAGCCATTGTCAACACCGACAACGTTGCCGACTGGGATGGTGCCAAGCGCATGATCGATAGCGCGATTGAAGCATTCGGCGATCTCGACATCCTCGTCAACAACGCTGGCATCTTGCGTGACCGCGTGTTGGTCAATATGAGCGAAGCCGAATGGGACGCCGTCATTCAGGTGCACCTCAAGGGTCACTTTGCTCCTACACATCACGCCGCTGCTTACTGGCGTGAACAAGCCAAGGCCGGAATCACGAAGCCGCGCAACCTAGTGCACACCAGCAGCACTTCAGGTTTGTTCTCGAACCCGGGTCAGGCCAACTACGGCGCTGCCAAGTCGGGTATTGCAACCTTCAGCCAGATTTGCGCAAAAGAGTTGTCGCGATACAACGTGAAGAGCAATGCAATTGCTCCAGCTGCACGTACACGTCTGACGATGGCAACTCCTGGTCTTGAAGATGTCATGGCTGCAAAAGACGGCAAGTTTGACGAATGGGATCCCGCAAACGTGAGCCCGCTCGTGGCGTACTTGGCTTCAGAGCTATGTGAATTCTCTGGCGAAACTTTCTATGTGCAGGGTGGCCAAGTCACTCGTGTTGCAACATGGGCAATGGCTGAAGAAATTAAGCAGGACGATCGCTGGACAGTGACTGCACTCGCTAAAGCGATTACTGCACTCGCACCTAAGTCCTGAGTCGTGGGCGAAGAAGCCCGCGAAACAACTCCACGTACGCTCAACGTTGATTCAGTAGGCGTTGACGAACTCGGTGTTGTCCCGTGGCCGATTTTGTTACGTCGTTGGATAGGTCAGCGCGTCCCGATTGGTCGAAATTGGGCGGTTCTCCTTGTTGTTTTGTCAGCGCTGTTTACCGTTGGCTTCACGATCACGATCTTGGTCGTGTCGCTCGGCGATATCGCTGACGAATTTCACTCGAGTGTTTCAGTCATTGCATGGAGCATCACCGGACCAATGTTGGCCTTCGGTGTTGTTGGCCCGGCCTACGGTAAAGCGGGCGATCTATGGGGGCATAAACGCGTCTTCGTTTATGGCTTGTTAGGCGCCGGAATTTTTGCGGCGTTAACGGCCGTTGCATGGGACGCTCCGAGCATGATTGCGTTTCGTATTTTGTCGGCATCGGCGGGTGCTGCAACTGGTCCAGCAACGATGGCGTATATCAACCGTTTGTTCCCACCCGATCAACGCGTCCGACCGTTGAGTTATTGGAGTTTCGTGAACGCTGGCGCACCCGTTCTGGGTGTCGTTGCCGGTGCGCCACTTGTTGATGCATTCGGATGGAGAGTTATTTTCGCGTTCCAAGCGCCGCTGTGCATTATTGGTGTGATTGTTGCGGTGTGGTTGTTGCCCGACACCGAACGCAAGAAAGATGTGCACTTCGATCTGGCTGGCTCAATCACCTTGGGTGCTGGTGCATCGATGATGTTGGCCGGAGTGAACCAAGGTCCGAAGTGGGGTTGGGATAGCCCGTGCACAATTGGATTGTTAGCGGCCGCAACTTGCTCATTGGTTTTGTTCATTCGCATTGAACAACGTGCGAGCGATCCGTTGCTACCGCTGCATTGGTTGAAGACGCGCAATGTTGCGTTTCCAGTGATGTCACAAACGCTTGCGAATTTTGCCTACATGGGCGGCTTCTTATTAGCCCCGCAAGTACTTCAAGAGGTATTGCGCTATGACCACAGCAAAATTTCATTTGTCGTCATAGCGCGGCCACTCACATTTGCTGTTGTCGCACCGATTGCAAGTTTGATCACGATCCGTGTTGGCGAACGCGCGATGGGGATGGCAGGTGGTTTGTGCGTAGTGGCTTCAATGCTGTCTTTCGGATTTGTTGGCCCGGGCACCGGTTTGATGTTGATGTTGTTTGCACTTGGTTTGTCGGGTGCAGGTATTGGCATGGCTAGTCCAGCGATGACTTCGCTTGTTGCCAATGCAGTGAGTACCGACGATTTAGGTGTGGCAGGCGCGATGCAACAACTGATGACGCAAATGGGCGCAGTGTTTGGATCGGTCGTTATGACTACGGTTCAGCAAGGCGTTGGCGGGGGAGAACCGACGCCAACTTCGTACCGAGCGGCATTTCATGTTGCCGCGGGAGTCGCGTGCGTCGCAGTCTTTACTGCGTCACGCGTGCGCTCAACCCCGCGAACAAACTGATTGCAGTTTTATTCGGTGATGGCCTTGATTTCGTCGGCGACCTTGGCGGTGATGTCGCTCTGCGGAATCGCGGTCTGCATCGCCATCATCTTCATCATGTCGCCAGCAACCTTGATCTTGCCGCCCATGAAAGCCTGCATTGCTGCAGCCTGATCGTTGAGTCCAAAAATCTGACGAGCAGTTGCCCAGTCGGTGGTGACAACAGCATCTGGATTTTCGAGTTCGCCGAGTTCAACTTCCATCTCGCCAGATGAGGTATCCATGTAGCTCTTGATCGAGCCGTCACCAAAAGGAACATCGGTGATGACCTGGTTGATACGGATCACAGCGGTGATCTTGGGAGCTTGACCTTGGTACTTGGCACGGATGGCCTTGGCGGCATCCATCCATTCATCGGAAAGAAAAGGAAATGTCATGTTTGAGACAATAGTCCCGACTTCTCTTTATGGTCGCAACGTGATCGCACTAGTCGAAACATCGTTGAGGAACGACTGGTCAATGTGCGCACCCGCACCCGAGCCTTGAGGCAGGCGGACCTGTCCGTTCTCGAGGCGAATGGGGTCGGTGACGACGTCTTTCTTCCAAAAGCGTTCTGATGCTGAAACATCGCCCGTAATGGTGAAATTAGGCAACCCTGCCAACGCCAAGTTCATGGCACGACCGATTCCGGTCTCGAGCATGCCTCCACACCACACGGGAATTCCGCGCTCGCGACAGACATCGTGAATGCCTACGGCCTCGAGGTAACCCCCGACGCGACCTGCCTTGATGTTGATGATTGAGCACGCACCACGTTCGATGGCATCGACGGCGGCGAGTGACGACACGATTGATTCGTCAAGACAAATTGGCGTACCAACTTGTTTGGCAATGAGGGCATGACCAGTGACATCGTCTTCGGGAAGTGGTTGTTCAATGAGCAGCAAGTTGAACGGATCAAGCTGGGCGAGCAGTGGTCCGTCGTTGCGAGTGAATGCAGTGTTGGCGTCAACTTGAAGGGGAATGTGATCACCAAAGGTTTGGCGAATAACGCGCACGGGTTCGATATCCCAACCTGGTTCGATCTTGAGTTTGATACGGGCATAACCCTCGTCGAGATATCCACCAACTGTTGTGACAAGTTCATCAATCGAATTTGCAATGCCAACTGAAACGCCCGACGGAATGAGTTCGTTCACCGAACCCAAATGCGAAGCGAGTGAAACACTGTTGGCACGAAGTTGAGCATCAAGAACTGCTGCTTCGAGCGCAGCTTTGGCCATGCGATGGTCTTTGACCGGTTCAAGAATATGGGCCACGTCGTGAGCCGACATACGCGCACCGTTGAACGCAAACAAGCGGGGTATGAGGTGATGGACCATCACATGTTGCGAACCTTCGACATATTCACTCGAATACAGCGGGTCATTACCCGAAACACATTCGCCCCAACCAACATGCGAATCGGTTTCAACACGAACTAGCAAAATGTCGCGGGAGTTCTCGGTACCAAAGGAGGTGCGAAACGGAGTCACCAAAGGCAATGAGATTCGGCGCAATTCAATGGCCCGAATCGTGATTGGTTCAAGGTTGTCAATCATGTCTTGCCCTTTGTTTTGTGTCGAGGTGTGAGTACATACGAACCGTCTTTGTTGAAGCCGGTGGCTTCGTGGGTTTTGAAAGCCTGCGAAAGTTGCTCGCGCATTTTCAAACGCCAAGCACGAGCAGCGTCGGGATTGACGCGGCGGAGGAGAACGATGTCCTCGGGGGTTTCTATAACTGTTGCTTCGGCGACATTGCCACGGACGCGTTCAGCACCAATATCCCATCGAGCTAGTAAACGATCGGTTTCATCATCGCCATTGATGTCGTCATTGAGTGGTCCGTAAAAGTTGATATGAAACTCAACGGCGTTCGCACCAAGCCGCTCGATGTTGAACCAAGCGTTGCGGCGAACAAGCGGATCAAAAGTCCATGTGATGGCGGTGAGCCCAGCATCAAGTGCCCACTGTTTTTGATGGTTCTTCATTGCGGTGCCAAGGCCAGAGTTCTGCAACGTGGGCACGACGCCAGTGATGTGAGAATGCAAGCACCAGTCGTCGCGGTGCCGCGCCAACATGCCGAACGAGCACGCAACCATGGTCTCACGCCCGTTGGCATCGGTCGTAAAGGCCCCAGAGATGTAGCCACCTGAGTGTGAGAGGGCCATGAGGTAGTCGGCGCTGACCATGGCTCCCGTGCCTGGCCCCCACACCAGGTCGGCGCAGGCTTGGAGTTGTTGCATCTCGTCGAGGCAATGCAACACGCGGATGGCCGAAGTACTCACAAACCGAGCCTAGAGGGTGACGAGAAACCACCCTGTGACGACAGTTTTGAACGAAATGTCAAATGCATTCGTCAGGAAAGGTGGCGACCGACCAACATGATGGATACCTATGGCACGCATTCTCGTTTCCGAAGAAATTGCCGACGGTGGTCTTGACCGCCTGCGGGCAGCTGGACACACCGTCGACGTACAACTCGACCTCACCCCTGAGACGCTTCCAGCGGCTCTCAAAGGGGCTCACGCCTTGATTATTCGCTCAGCAACCCAGGTCACCGCTGAAGCCCTGGAGTTCGCTGATGAGCTCATTGTGGTTGGTCGTGCCGGCATCGGACTCGACAATGTTGATGTTGAAGCAGCCACTCGTCGCGGTGTCATGGTTGTCAATGCTCCGCAAAGCAACATCGTCTCAGCAGCCGAGCACACTATGGCCTTGCTTATGGCATGTGCTCGCAATGTGCCCCAAGCTCATGCCGCACTCAAGGCTGGCCGCTGGGAGCGCAGCAAGTGGGAAGGTGTCGAACTTGCCGACAAGACTCTCGGAGTCATCGGCCTTGGCCGCATCGGCAAGTTAGTTGCACAGCGCGCTTTGGCGTTCGGTATGCGCCTTGTTGCTTA
>Ga0214919_10010299_pt1 | contig 11884 bp, 11 predicted proteins | sample LL1503_MetaG_FD_177994 | JGI IMG/M metagenome (GOLD analysis project Ga0214919, IMG submission 177994) | Freshwater microbial communities from Lake Lanier, Atlanta, Georgia, United States - LL-1503 | ecosystem: Environmental > Aquatic > Freshwater > Lake | place: USA: Georgia | collected...
ACTTATTTATAAACATTTATTTTTTTAATAATGAAAAATTTAAAATTAAACACACTTGATGTGATGAATGTAGAGTTATTAAACTCAAAAGAATTAGTGTCAACCTATGTTGGATTATCAATTGGAGCATTCACGGTAGACAAAACGGAAGGAACCTATAATACCAAAGGAGAACGTGTTCCTGTCTCATATACCCTTCACCAGTACGAACTTAAAATTGATCACAAAGTTGAGATACCTTTTAGTCAGTTGTTTGCGCATAAGGGGACGGCGTCTGCCTAATTTATAAAAAATAGTCGGGGCTCTTTATATTTCCTAAATGGATATTATGTGGACCCCGATTGTTTTGTATTTCTTCAAAAATATCCCTGTTTTTTAGTGTGCCTCTAGCCAGTTGTTTCCATATCCGGCTTCTACTAAAATCGGTACACTCATTTTTATAGCACGTTGCATTCGTTCCAAAACAATTTTTTTCAAGACTTCGACTTCCGATTTTGGTACATCAAAAACCAATTCATCATGTACCTGCATCGTCATCTTTGAATTTAGTTTTTGATCCTTGATGTCCTGATGGATGTTGATCATGGCTATTTTGATCATGTCGGCAGCGGAGCCTTGGATGGGGGCATTGATGGCATTTCGCTCGGCAAAACCACGTACAGTTGCATTTGCAGAATTGATGTCACGTAAGTATCGACGCCGGCCCATAATGGTTTCTACATAGCCATTTTCTTGGGCAAATCGAATCGTATCCGTCATGTATTGTTTTATTTGGGGATACTCGGTGAAATAATTGTCTATCATTTCTGCGGCCTCTTTACGCGGTATTCCTAGGCTCTGAGAGAGCCCAAAAGCAGATTGACCATAGATGATTCCGAAATTAACAGCCTTGGCATTCCGTCGCTGTGTGGATGTTACTTTGCTTAGTGAAACACCATATACTTTGGCTGCCGTTGCGGTGTGAATATCAAGTCCATTTTGAAAAGCATCCAGCATGTTTTTATCCTGACTGATTTCTGCAATTAATCGGAGTTCTATTTGGGAATAATCGGCAGAAAGCAATACATGGTCCTGATCGCGTGGAATGAATGCTTTGCGTACTTCTCTACCACGTTCGGTACGAATAGGAATGTTTTGTAAGTTCGGATTATTGGAACTTAAACGTCCAGTAGCTGCTACTGCCTGATTGTAGGATGTATGTACGCGTCCCGTTTTTTTATTGATCATCAGTGGCAAAGCATCCACGTAGGTCGATTTTAGCTTTTGTAGTTGTCTGAAGTCTAAGATATCTTTTACGATATCACTTTTAGTGGACAGGCCTAGAAGTACCTCCTCTCCCGTTTGATATTGCCCTGTTTTGGTTTTTTTCGCTTTCGGGTCTAAGTGTAATTTATCAAAAAGAACCTCTCCCAATTGTTTCGGCGATGCAATATTAAATTTGACACCCGCCTTTTCGTAAATACTTTTTTCTAAAGCCTTGATGTCAGTATCCAACAATGCTGAAAACTCTCCCAATGCATTTTGATCAATTTTAACACCTTCATGTTCCATTTCACTCAGCACATAAATCAATGGATTTTCGATTTCTTTGGCCAGTTTGTCTGCATTTACTGCTTTTAATAGGGGTTCGAATACTTCTTTTAGCTGCAACGTGATGTCGGAGTCTTCGGCGGCGTATTCTTTTATTTTTTCGAGCTCGACATCGCGCATGCTGCCTTGCTTTTTTCCTTTAGCACCAATCAAAGAGGTGATGCTGATCGGTGTGTAGTTCAAAAAAGTCTCTGAAAGTAAATCCATGCCGTGACGCGAATCTGGATTGAGTAAATAATGAGCCAGCATAGTATCAAAAAGCTCCCCTTGAATCTGGATGTCGTACCAACTCAATACCAGCATATCATATTTGATATTTTGTCCTACTTTGAGGATGTTTTTGTTCTCCAAAACAGCTTTGAACGCATGCAAACGAGTTCGGCTCTCTGTTTGATCTTGCGGCATTGGAATATACCATGCTTCACCCGGTTTTATGGCAAATGATAAACCGACCAGTTCGCAATCATTCGCATCTAAGCCAGTCGTTTCGGTATCAAAACAAAAATAGGCTTGTTGACTTAGTTGTTCGGCTAGTTTCTTTATCTCCGCTAAGGTATTTACCAAATGGTAGGTATGCGGTGTGTTTTCAGCTGTCTTTGCGCGCATTGGTAGCTTTTCTAGAATGGGTTTTGTTACTACGCTAGTTTCGGCAACGAGGGCTCCAAATAAATCCATTTGCCCCGTTTTATTGGCTTTCAATTCGGCTACACTAAAGTCTTCTCCAAAAACTCTTTTTCCAAGAGTTCGAAACTCAAGTTCAGCAAAAAGGTGTTCTAGAACTGGGCGATTAGGCTCTTCCAAACGAAGCTTTTCTTCATCCAGCTCAGTAGGCACATCGAGCAAAATGGTTGCTAGCTTTTTGGAAACCAGACCCTGTTCTGCAAATTGTTCTACATTTTCGCGCAATTTTCCTTTTAGTTGATGGCTATTGGCGATAATATTCTCAACAGATCCATATTGTTTGATTAGTTGCTTGGCTGTTTTTTCGCCCACGCCAGGTATTCCTGGGATGTTGTCGACGGCATCGCCCCACAGACCCAAAATATCAATCACCTGCTCTACCCGCTCGACTTCCCATTTTTCCAAAATTTCTTTTACACCTAATATCTCCATTCCATTACCCATTCGGGCAGGTTTATAGATAAAGATGTGCTCAGAAACAAGCTGTCCAAAATCTTTATCAGGAGTCATGCAATACACGGTGAAGCCTTCCTTTTCTGCTTTCTTGGCAAGGGTTCCAATCACATCATCAGCCTCATAGCCATCCGAAAAAATAATCGGAATATTGAAGCCCTCAATCAATCGTTTGATGTACGGGATGGCTGCCGAAATGTCCTCAGGCATACTTTGCCGATGGGCTTTATAAGCTGTAAAACTGGTATGACGTTCGGTGGGGGCAGCAGTATCAAAAACGACAGCGATATGTGTTGGGCTTTCTTTTTTTAACACCTCTAGGAGGGTATTGGTAAATCCCATAATGGCCGACGTATTGAGCCCAGCAGAAGTAAAGCGAGGATTTTTACTCAAGGCGAAATGCGCTCGGTATATCAATGCAAAAGCATCTAAAAGGAAAAGTTTTTTCATGCGTGTATTTCTTTTAACGGTATTTAAGATGTCGTTGTGCTCAGCTTTTTATGGAATTTTTGGTCCAGATTATAAACGATTTTCAAATTTACTAACATCCATCATGAATCTTGGCTAAGTAAGGTGTATTAGCTAGCCGAACCCAGCACTTTTTTTTATATTGGGCACAACGATCAATTGGGTTGTTATAAACGATGGAAGAATATTTGACAGGAAAAGTGTTGCATGGAAATGATTTTAATTTCGAACAAATTCAACAATGGTATCAGGATGAGAAAGAAGGATACGCAGATCTGGGCAGTAAGAATCCAGATGAATACTATTATTCTTATCACCATCTAAATAAACTGCACGGCTTCAATTACATTGGCAGCGATAAATTTGAGCATGTGTTGGGTATTGGCTCAGCTTGGGGGCATGAGTTTTATCCAATCATAGATCGCATGACCAATTTGCATATTATTGAACCTTCCGATCATTTGAAATCAAGTCAGATACAACATTTGATACCTATTTATACCAAACCCACGATGGAAGGTGTGATCCATTATCCAGATCATTATTTTGATTTAGTGACTTGCTTCTCTACATTGCATCACATCCCCAATGTGTCCTTTGTCTTGCAAGAATTACATCGTGTAACCAAGCCGGGAGGATATATTTTATTGAGAGAACCCATTATTTCAATGGGCGATTGGAGATATCCGAGAAAGGGATTGACTAAACACGAAAGAGGCATACCCTTGGAGCTATTTAGAACGTGGTTAAAGCAGTTGGATGTTGAAATAGTAAATGAAACGCTTTACTCCTGCATGACGGCTTTTTTTGAGCGTTTTTTGCGTAAAATTTTTAAAAACAATAGACCGATCAGCTCGTATAAAAGGTATGTGCTTTTTGACAAATGGTTGTCACGGATATTTAGTTGGAATTTGCGCTATCATGCCACAAAAAAGCTAGAAAGGGTCGCCCCATCAGGCGTATTTTATGTTTTGAGGAAAAAATAAGTTTTGTTTTTTAATTGCTTTAAGGCCTTAATGCGAAATACAAGACACCATATGGTCATTAACCATCCCCGTTGCTTGCATGTACGCATAGCAGATCGTTGTTCCGAAAAATTTAAAGCCACGCTTTTTCATATCCTTGCTAATTTGATCGGATAGTTCGGTGCGTGGTGGTACCTGCTTATGATCTGTCCAATGATTGATGATGGTTTTTTTATCGGGTAAGAATCCCCAGATATAGTTTGAAAAACTGCCAAACTCTTTTTGGATGTTTAAGAATGCTTGGGCATTGCTAATTGTGGATTTTATTTTTAAACGATTTCGAATAATTCCGGAATCGAGCATGAGGCATTCCACATCATCCTCCGTGAAAGAGGCAATTTTTTGAATATCAAACCCAGCAAAAGCTTTTCTATAACTCTCGCGTTTTCGTAAAATAATGATCCAGCTTAAACCTGCTTGTGCACTTTCGAGTACCAAAAATTCAAAAAGGGTTTGATCGTCGTAAACAGGTTTACCCCATTCTTTATCATGGTATTTCATGTAAAGTGGGTCGGTGCCGCACCAGGTGCAGCGGATGGGCTCGGGTGTTAATTTCATTTTTAAATTTAGAAGGCCAATTTACGTTGAATTTGATCCACATTTTTTAGTTAGTTTCGAATTCAATCACTTGTGTTGTCAAGTTCATTTAACTCAATACCATGTTTGTAGAAGCCATCGAAAAAGTAGACGCCTTCACCAGGCCTATTCATACCATCACCAGGACACACGGGGGATTGGTAACCCCCGGAAGTGCAACGTTATTCTTTGTCAATGATGAGGGTGTTGCGGTTACCTGTAAACATGTTTTAAATGTGATTGCCCAGGCTGATCAAATGAATGCGCATTATGCACAATTTAGAGCAGAGCGAGATAAACTTCCAAAAGATGCCAGCTTTAAAAAGAAGCTGTATGGGCTTGAGCTGAAATATAAATTCAAAAAAGAAACGGTCGTTCAGGTGAAAAATAGTTTTATAAACACCTTCGATCATATTTCAGATATTCAATGCCATGCGCACCCTACGCTTGATTTGGCAATCCTTATTTTCAAGGGCTTCACCAAAAAATATTATACTTCGCATGCTACTTTCTTGAAGGATTCTAGCCAGGCAAAGCAGGGGAAATATTTGTGTAGACTGGGGTATCCTTTCCCAGAGTTCAACAATTTTGAATACAGGGCCGAACGAGATGATATTGACTGGACCCAAACAGGAAACCCCAATTCGCCAAAATTTCCATTAGATGGCATCATCACTCGATTTGTTGGACAGGATCATCAACTTGCTTCGATCGAAATGAGTACACCTGGATTGCGCGGGCAAAGTGGGGGGCCTTTGTTTGATCGAGAGGGAATTGTTTATGGGATGCAACACCTCACCAGTCATTTACACTTGGGATTTGACATCAAAGAAAAAGAAATCATTCAAGATGGAAAAAAGACAAAAGTTTCGAACTTCCCCTTTTTACACGTAGGACACTGCATCCACGTCGATCGAATAAAGGATTTTTTGAAAGAGCATCATATTAATTATGACGAGAAGTGATGAAGTAAAAAATCAGCGTTTTTTCTTTCCACCCATTTTTGAGTTTGTTTTTAAAGCAGGGAATTTCATCTTATAATCTACTTTGATGAAGCCTTTTGAGATACTTTCTAGTTTGCTTTTCAACATCGCTTTTCGCAGAGGACTTAGTTTATCAACAAATAATTTACCCTCAATGTGATCGTATTCATGCTGTATGATGCGGGCAGCCATTCCACTGTAAGTCTCCTCATGTGCATTCCCTTTTTCATCGAGATAAGAAATGCGTATGGTTTCTTGTCTTTGGATATCTTCACGAATATCAGGAATGCTTAAACAACCTTCGTTAAAGGACCATTTATCACCATTTTCTTCCAGTATTTGAGCATTGATAAATATTTTTTTAAAATCTGCTAAACCCTCTTGGTCTTCAGCAAAGGGCTTAGCATCTACGATGAACAGCCGAATACTTAATCCGACTTGTGGTGCTGCCAAGCCTACCCCATGTGCGGCATACATCGTTTCGAACATGTTTGAGATGATGGCGTCTAGCTCTGCGTGATTGGGCTCTATTTCCGATGCTTTTTTACGTAAAATGGGATCTCCGTATGCGATGATGGGCAGTTTCATGGCTGCAAAAATACGAAATTACGTCTACCGAGCACTATTTTAATAAATCAGGTCTTCTTTTTTTAGTACGTTCCAATGCCATGTCGTGGCGCCAGTTGTTAATCAATGCTTCGTTGCCGCTTAATAAAACATCAGGAACCTGGTGTCCATTCCAATCCGCTGGGCGAGTATAGATAGGGGCATCTAAAAGCTCGCCTTGGAATGAATCCGAAAGCGCAGAGGTCTCATCTGAAAGAACACCTGGTATCAAACGAATAACGCTATCTACCAATACGGCTGCAGGAAGCTCTCCTCCCGAGAGTACATAATCACCAATAGAAATTTCGCGAGTCACAAATACATCGCGTATGCGCTGATCAATGCCTTTATAGTGACCGCAAAGAACGATGATGTTTTGTTTGATGGATAGTTCATTCGCGATGGTTTGATTTAAAACCTCGGCATCGGGAGTCATAAAAATGATCTCGTCATAGGTTCGTTTGGATCGCAAAGCCTCAATGCAATTGGCAAATGGCTCGATACTCATCACCATGCCACCACCACCGCCGTAGGGATAGTCGTCCACATTTTTGTGCTTATTATGCGCGTAATCGCGTAAATGATGAACCTTGATTTCGGCTATTCCTTTTTTTTGTGCCCGCTGTAAAATAGAGTGCGCAAAAGGGCTTTCTAATAATTCGGGTAAAACAGAGATGATGTCGAAGCGCATGAGACTAATTTATGATCAATTACTCTTCCAAATAAAGCTCTAGCAATCCATCTGGAAGATAGACGTGCAGGAGTTGATTTTTTAGGTCAATCTTTTGAATGAAGTCATCATTTAAAGGAAGCAATACTTCTTTATTCTTGTAAAGAAAGGTAGCGATGTATTGTTGTGGATATGCACGAATATCGATGATTTCACCCAACTCACCGTGAGGTTCGGCATGTAACACAAAACCTTTCATATCTGTAAGCATAAACTCTCCTGGACTACGCTCAGGCTTTTGCGTGTTGGGCAGGTATGCTTTTTTTCGGATGATCTTTTCAGCCTTTTTAATGGTATCTAAATCATCAAAAAAGAAAAGACCCGTTTGATTGTTTTGAAGTTTATACGAGGAGACAAAATAAGGAACTAGTTTGCCGTCAATATCTACAAACAGGACTTGTAAAGGAAGGTCACTGGGAGTGTCATATTCGAAAAAAATCTGGACCTCTCCCTTTAGCCCTTTCGTTTTGGTGATGTAGCCAATGTAAAAACAATCTTCAATTTTCATGTGATATAAAAAAAAGAACGTCATTGTAAATGTGTAATGACACATCACAATGACGTTTAAATTATTTTTTTAGAGATTTTTACTCTGCAGCAGGAGTTTCTTCTGTTTTTTCTTCAGAAACGGATGCAACTGGAGTTTCTTCCTTCACCTCTTCGGTAGTTTCGGCAACGGGAGTCTCCTCAACAACTTCTTCTACAGGAGGAGTGTTTTTAGCTACGATGGTAGCAGCCATTTCTTCTTTCTTTTTTGCTTCGGCAATTAAGCTTGCTTTTTTAGCTTCATCTCTAGTGCGTGTTAAAGCATCTTTTTTGCTTTCTATTTTGCCTTCTTTACCTGCTGTCCATGTTGTGAACTTCGCTTCAGCTTGTTCAGCTGTTAATGCGCCTTTTTTCACACCACCTTCCAAATGTTTTTTGTATAAAACACCTTTGTAAGAAAGGATTGCGCGACAAGTATCAGTTGGTTGAGCACCTTTGTTCATCCAATCCAATGCTTTTTCGAAATGGATGTCGATAGAAGCTGGATTCGTGTTTGGGTTGTATGATCCGATACGCTCGATGAATTTACCATCTCTTGGAGCTCTAGCATCTGCTACTACCACGTGGTAATAAGGTTTTCCTTTTTTACCGAATCTTTGTAATCTAATTTTGGTTGCCATGTTTTGGTGTTTATGTATTCAACATATTCTCCGGAGGATATGTTCCTAGCGGGACCGCGAAGATAAGAATAATAAATTGAATTTGAAATGCTTTTGGCTTGCTTTTTTAGACAGAATGGTGTTTCAGCAGAGGTGCCGTTCCACATAATCAATCAGTGCGTGTATCACCTTGATATGTATTTCTTGAGCCCGATCGGCGTATGGGGCATGGGGCGCGCGTATCTCCACATCACACAAAGATGCCATTTGACCACCATCTTTTCCTGTTAAAGCAATCACGTGCATGTTTTTCGCTTTGGCGGATTTGATGGCATTTAGTACATTTTCGGAGTTTCCGCTGGTGCTGATGGCAAATAGTACGTCGTCCGATTGTCCAATCGCTTCTACCATTCTGGAAAATACGAATGCATAACCATAATCATTTCCAACACAGGATAAGTGTGATGGATCGGAAATAGAAATGGCCGCTAATGCGGGGCGGTCGTTGCGATATCTGCCTGAAAGCTCTTCGGCAAAGTGCATGGCATCGCACATAGAGCCCCCATTTCCACAAGAAATAATTTTATTCCCACGTTGAATAGCCTTCACAAGTACCTGCCCCGCAGATGCGATTCGCTTGAAATTTTCATCATCCGATAAAAAAGTGTCAAGAATTGTTTGTGCTTGTTCAAAATGCTGTTTAATATGATCCATTCAATGGTTTTTTAGGTGGTCTGAAGACGATGTTCACAATTTGTTCGAACTCGTTAGACTTCGAACAAATTGTGAACTGTTGGGTGTTGAGTTTGTCGAAATGTAGAGGGCCAGGTTGAGGCTTTTTATAAAGACAGTATCTCCACAATTTTCAATAATTCCTGATCGATATCAGCCACGTGCTTGATCGCATTTCTAAAGGGCGTATAGTGAATTTTTCCGTTAATGACACCAATCATTTCGCCTCTTTGGCTACCGATGAGGGCTTCTACAGCAGCGATACCTAATCGACTTGCAAGTACTCGATCCATACAGCTTGGGGCTCCTCCGCGTTGCATATGGCCTAGTATCGACACTTTGGTATCGATGGTTGGGAATTTGTTATTTACGGCTTTCGCTATTGCAAATGCTCCACCCACGTCATCGCCTTCAGCAACAATAATAATTTTAGATGACTTGTCTTTTCTGCCTTTTTCCAATCGGTTTAGCAGGGCATTGATATCCGTGCGCGATTCGGGTATTAAGATGGCTTCTGCGCCTGATCCGATGCCACTTCGGAGCGCAATAAGCCCCGAATCTCGGCCCATGACCTCCACAATAAATAAGCGATCGTGCGATTCTGCCGTGTCTCTAATTTTATCAACCGCTTCAATGACCGTATTAATGGCCGTGTCATATCCGATAGTGTAGTCTGTGCCTGCCAGATCATTATCGATCGTACCCGGTAAGCCGATGACTGGAATATCAAACTCTTCAATGAAAATATTGGCCCCGGTAAAAGTGCCATCACCTCCAATGGCTACAAGTGCATCGATATTTTGACTTTTGATTTGCTCATATGCTTTCTGACGGCCTTCTTTGGTGCGAAATTCTTGACTTCTTGCTGTTTTTAAAATGGTTCCTCCACGTTGAATGATGTTTGCTACTGATTTACGACCCATTGGAATAAACTCTCCACTGATCATCCCTTCGTATCCTCTCATGATACCCATCACTTGTAGATCATAATACAGTCCCGTTCTTACAACTGCGCGAATCGCAGCATTCATCCCTGGCGAATCTCCACCAGAAGTGAAGACACCAATGTTTTTTATTTTACTCATATTTTTTTGTTATTGAAAACTTCAGTTCCCTTATCCAGAAACTGAATGTATTTATTTATATCAAGATCAAAAGCCTGAGGAGGAACAAGCAATTGTCCTTCTGGGTTCACTAGAATGTAATAGGGTTGGGAATTTGTACCAAACCCGGAAGCCTGTAAATCACTCCATTTTTGTCCGAGCGTTTTAATTTCTTTTGCACTGAACTTGGAAATGTATTGTTCATTTTTTGGCAATTCTGTTTTATCATCTACATACAGGGAAATCAAAACGTAATCTTGTTTTAGTTTTTGCAATACTTGAGGGTCAGACCAAACGCTTGCCTCCATTTTGCGACAATTGGTGCAACTCCAACCTGTAAAATCTAATAATACAGGTTTGTTTACTTTTTTAGCAAAGGCTAATCCTTGTTCATAATCATAATAAGCATCTAGGCCATGTGGAGCATGAAATAGGCTGACATATTTTTTCCCGTTCGTTTGTGGTGATGTTGCCGAAGGCTCACAACGCGTGTAAAGGTCAAAGGGTTGAGTGGATGATGGAGGAAGCCACGCACTGATTGCTTGTAGAGGAGCACCCCATAAACCTGGAACCATGTAGATGGTAAATCCGAAAACTAACATTGCAAAAAACAAACGGGGCAGAGAGACAAAAGAAAATTCAGAATCATTTTCTAGACGAATTTTCCCCAATAAGTACAGTGCAAATACAGTGAAAATGCTGATCCATATCACCAGAAATATATCCCGATTGACGATGTGCCAATGGTAGGCTAAATCAACATTCGACAAAAATTTAAATGCTAGCGCTAATTCTAAAAATCCGAGCGAAACTTTGAGGGTATTTAACCAGCCTCCTGATTTTGGCATTTCCTTTAGCCATGATGGAAAAATCGCAAAAAGAGTGAACGGTATAGCCAATGCCGAGGAGAATCCGAGCATGCCTATTGCTGGTCCTAGATAAGCACCCTTAGAAACGGCGTCAACTAACAAGGTGCCAATAATGGGGCCTGTGCACGAGAAAGAAACTAAAGCGAGCGTAAAAGCCATAAAAAATAGGCCTACCACCCCGCTTTTATTTGACTTTTTGTCCATTTGGTTAACAAGGCTCGATGGTAGTGTGATTTCAAAAGCGCCCAAAAATGATATGGCAAAGACAATTAGAATTACAAAGAATAACAGGTTAAAGGTGGCACTGCTCGCCGCTTCGTTTAATGCCGAGGCTCCGAAAATCAGGGTGATCAGTAATCCGAGTGCTACGTAAATTAGGATGATCGATAAGCCATAAATAATGGCGTGTTCGATACCTTTAGCGCGTGAACCCGATTTTTTAGTAAAAAAAGATACCGTTAGGGGTATCATGGGGTATATACAGGGCATGAAGAAGGCTGCCAATCCCCCCAAGAATCCGGCTAAAAAAATAGTTAAAAGCGAAGAAGCCTCACCCCGACCCTCTCCTCTGGAGAGGGAGCCTGATCGAATAGTTGTTTCTCTTTTCGTAGAAGATTGAAGTGAAGTTATTGCCCCTATCTCTTCTGGAGAGGGCTGGGCTGAGGCTATGGAGTCTGATTGACTGGCTATTTTCTTTTTCGTAGCGGATTGAAGCGGGGTTGTTTTCCCCCTCTCTTCTGGAGAGGGCTGGGGCGAGGCGATAGTAAATGCAAGCTCTTCCGGTGGAAGACATTGCGTATTGTTACAAACCATAAACTCAAGACTGCCTTCTACGGCGAATTTATTTGATTTTGTTTTGATTAATTGGGTAAAGGTGACCTCATTTTCAAACCACAATATTTGCATGTTAAAGGTTTTTTCAA
>Ga0214919_10010300_pt1 | contig 11882 bp, 12 predicted proteins | sample LL1503_MetaG_FD_177994 | JGI IMG/M metagenome (GOLD analysis project Ga0214919, IMG submission 177994) | Freshwater microbial communities from Lake Lanier, Atlanta, Georgia, United States - LL-1503 | ecosystem: Environmental > Aquatic > Freshwater > Lake | place: USA: Georgia | collected...
TTTCTCTTCTCGGTTGATATACCTAGTTATGTCTAGATATATAAATTGGTGTTAAACGTTAAATCTAAACTCGACGACATCGCCGTCGGCCATTACATACTCTTTACCTTCCATCCGAACTTTGCCGCGTGAGCGTGCTTCGGCCATAGTTCCTGCGGAAATTAAATCAGTAAAAGAGACGATTTCGGCCTTAATAAAGCCTTTTTGGAAGTCGGTATGAATCACGCCAGCAGCAATTGGAGCAGTATCACCTTTGTGAATTGTCCATGCTCTGGCTTCTTTTGGCCCTGCGGTTAAATATGTCTGCAATCCAAGAGTTTCAAATCCAACACGGGCAAGTGTTGCTAAACCAGGCTCTTCCATTCCGATGCTTTGCAAAAGTTCGAGTGCATCTGCTTCATCTAATTCAGCCAACTCTGCTTCGGTTTTCGCATCTAAGAAAATTGCTTCACTTGGTGCGATCATTGCTTGCAATTTTTTCTTTAACTCTGCATCACCAAGTTCTGCAGCATCGACATTGAATACATAAAGAAATGGTTTGGCAGTTAATAACTGCAATGGGCGCAATGCTTCTTGATCTAAATTGCTGGCTGATATTAATTTTCCAGCACCTAGAAGATCTTGCGCTTTTTTTGCTTCTTCTAATTCAACAATTTTTTCTTTTTGTAAACGAACTTCTTTCTCTAATCTTGGAATTGCTTTCTCAAGAGTTTGTAAATCGGCGAGCGCAAGTTCGGTGTTGATAGTTTCGATATCTGAAACTGGATCAACTCGACCATCTACGTGTACAACATCTCCATCGCTGAAAACTCGAACAACTTGGCAGATCGCATCTGCTTCGCGGATGTTGGCAAGAAACTTATTGCCAAGCCCGGCTCCTTCTGAAGCGCCTTTTACAATTCCAGCGATATCAACAAATGAGACAGCTGCTGGAATTAATTTCTCAGAGCCGAAAACTGTGGCCAACTGCGCCAAACGCGCATCTGGAACGCCAACTACCCCGACATTGGGTTCGATTGTGGCGAACGGGTAATTCGCCGCCAAGACCTGATTTTTGGTGAGCGCATTAAAAAGGGTCGACTTACCCACATTTGGCAGACCGACGATTCCGATAGATAGGCTCACGAGGAGTAGAGCCTACGGGGCTTTGTCACCCCTTCCTGCCACGATGTGCTCATGGAGCTTTGGATATCGCTGATCGCCCTTGTCATTGGGCTGGCCTTGGGCTGTGCCCTGGGGTATTTATTGGCCCAACGCCGAAAAGGATCTGGAAGTGCCGGCGGCCTAACCCCAGCCGAAGCCAGCGCATTAAATGGTCAGATCGAACTTTTGCAATCCCAAAACAAACAGTTGCAAGGCGAAGGCGAACGGGCAATCCGTTTAGATGAATCATTAAAAGCCGTAACCGCTCAGATGCAAGTGCTTTCGACCCAAGCTCAAGATCTGCAATTAAATGTAACTAAATCAAATAGTGCCATGTTTGAACAGATCGAAAATATGGGTAAGCAAAATGATTCACTTGTGCGCGAAACTGCAAAATTAGCTGGGGCATTAAGCAAATCACAAACCCGCGGCCAATATGGTGAAGCCCAACTTGAAATGTTATTAGAAGGTGCTGATTTAAAGGAAGGCATTCACTTCGAGCGTCAATCTTATAAAAATAGCGGTGGTGAGATCACAAGACCAGATGTGAAGATCTTGATGCCCGGCGGTACTGAAATATTTGTTGACTCAAAATTTCCATTTGAAAGATTTTATGAAGGTTCAATAACCGAAGATTTAGTTGAGCGCGCACGTTTAATGAAAGCTCATACTGAAGATCTAGTCGGTCATATAAATGCACTCGCAAAACGGGAGTATCAAGAAGGTGGAAGTTCTCCAAACTTTGTTGTTCTCTTTGTTCCTTTTGAATCAATTCTTTCTGAAGCGTTGCAAGCAGATGAGCTGCTGTTGCAAAAAGCTTTTGCAAAAAATGTTGTCATCGCTACTCCAACAACAATGCTGGCCCTGCTTCGCACAATTCGATATGGCTACGATCGCCAAGATCTTGCACAAAATGCTGAAGAGATTCGCGAATTAGCTGGAAAATTATTAAAACGAATTGGCAAAGTTCATGAAAAAATAGAGGTGCTTGGTGAGCGAATCAAATCAAGTGAACGAGCATTTAATGATTTGGTTGCAACCTCTGAGAATCATTTGATGGTACCGGCTCGCAAGATGATTAAATTAGGAGCACCTTCAACTAGAACCATAGGTGAAATCGTTGATATTGACAGCGAAGTTCGACAGATAAAAAGCAGTGCAGCGCTCGAGAGTTCAGTTATGAATGAGTTAGATTTTGAGAATGAAAGTAGTGATGCAGAATGAAAATTAATCTTCCCAAGAATTTAAACTTGCCCAAAGTGCAAGGGCTAGAGAACTTGCCCAAAGTGCAAGGGCGTGGGTTAACAACGCCTGGAATAATCGCGATGCAAATCCTATTTATCTTTTTTGTTTCTACAATTGAAATTTTCTTTGGTGATGAGCCTTCGATTTTCACCGGATTGACCCTTTGGTTCTTGCTTTACGCTGCAATCAATATTGGCCGAAAAGGCACTTTATTTACTGCAGTAGTTTGGTTACCAATCACGCTAACTTCCACTTTGCTCTTCACTTTGGCAACAGTTGGCGGAAAAGGAATTGCACCAACTAAATTAGGAATCGCCTTAATAACTTCCCTTGCCCGATTGGCTCCATATTTAGTATTAGTAACGATAATTGGTTGGGCTATTTACTATCTTAAAGAGATTAAACCTGCGCAGAGCGCAGATCTTTCCTAAGTTCGACAGGCAAGGAAAAGAGCAAATGCTCCTCCATCTTGGTAATAACTTCGACATCTCCAAATCCACGTTTTTTTAACTCTACTAATAAATCTTCTACCAATATCTCGGGAACTGATGCACCACTTGTTACGCCAACAGTATTTACTCCAACAAACCACTCATCTTTAACCTGCGAGGCATAATCAATCAAATATGACGCTTGTGATCCTGACTCTAATGCGACCTCAACTAAGCGAACCGAGTTTGAGGAATTGGTCGAGCCCACAACGAGCAACAAATCGCATTTCTCGGCTATCTCTTTTACTGCTAACTGTCGGTTTTGAGTTGCATAACAGATGTCATCACTTGGTGGTGCATGAAGCAATGGGAAACGTTTCTTAAGTGCATCGACAGTTTGCATGGTTTCATCAACACTTAAAGTTGTTTGCGAAAGCCAAATCAATTTACTTTCATCTTTAACCACAACTTTTTCAACATCAGTTAAGCCATCAATCAAGAGCACGCTATCTGGCGCTTCACCAGCCGTGCCCTCCACTTCTTCATGTCCTTCATGACCGATTAAAAGTATTTGGTAATCCTCAGATGCAAATCTGCGCACTTCATGATGAACCTTAGTAACTAGTGGACAGGTTGCATCAATAGTTTTTAGTGATCTTGCTGCAGCTTGTTCATGCACCGCAGGTGAAACACCATGAGCTGAAAAAATTACAGTCGCACCCTCAGGAACTTCATCTGTTTCATCAACAAAGATCGCGCCTCGCGCTTCAAGTGTTTGGACTACATGGATGTTGTGGACAATCTGTTTTCGCACGTACACAGGCGCACCGTAAAGATCTAGTGCTTTTGTGACTGTGACAACGGCTCGATCAACGCCAGCGCAATATCCACGTGGGGCAGCAAGTAGTACTTTTTTACTTGCGACTGTTTCGACCACCGGACTCATCTTCCAATCATATTGTGGCCACGCCCAGATACGCTTATCGAGTGAGCGACGAACAACTCGACCGGGGTGATGATTTAGCCCAATCATCTGACCTTAACGTGCTCACCGTGCGAGAAGTCTCGCAACAAATTGGCGATTACTTAGGTCGCCTTGGAGCTGTCTGGGTCGAAGGCGAAGTGGCCGAAGTAACTTTGCGCCCTGGTTCGGCGATGGCATTTATTAGGTTGAAAGATACGAGCGCTGATATCTCGTTACAGGTAACTTGCCACAGATCACTTCTTGAGAATGGTGAACCACTTCCGCCAAATGCAAGGATTGTTGCTTACGCAAAAGTGAATTGGTACGCGGTGCGCGGAACTCTTTCACTTATGGCCCGGGAAATTCGACAAGTCGGAATTGGTGAATTACTTGCACGCTTAGAAGCACTTAAAACATTACTGGCAAGTGAAGGATTGTTTGCATTAGACCGTAAAAAAGATTTGCCATTTCTGCCACGAAAGATTGGCTTAATTTGTGGGCGCGCTAGTGCAGCTGAAAAAGATGTTGTTGAAAATGTATTGCGTAGATGGCCCGGCATGGCATTTGAAATTAAGGAAGTTGCGGTCCAGGGAAGTCAGGCTGTTGTGGAAGTTTCGCAAGCGCTAAAAGAATTAGCGAAAGACAGCGAAGTTGATGTCATTATCATCACTAGAGGCGGCGGATCTTTTGAAGATTTGCTTCCTTTTTCAGATGAATCTTTAATCAGGTTAGTCGCAACCATTAAGACTCCGATTGTTAGTGCGATCGGACATGAACAAGATTGCCCATTGTTAGACCTGGTTGCAGATTTCCGAGCATCAACTCCGACAGACGCGGCAAAAAAAGTTGTGCCTAGTCTTGAAGAAGAAGTTGAACGTACGCATTTGCTAACTCAAAGATTAAATAAGCGGATAAATTCAATAATTGATTTAGAGATTCAAAAGATTTCAGCACTTTCTTCACGTCCAGTTTTGAAAGATCCTCAAGTCTTAATTACCTCTAGATCTGAAGTAACTTTTCAATTATTGAATCGCTCCCGAAAATCTTTTAAGGCTATTTTGCAAGAGGCTAGAACAGAACTCAAAGAGGTGCGAGCTCGAGTTCGCTCACTTTCGCCACAATCCACTCTTGATCGAGGTTATGCAGTCATTCAAAGGAGCAGTGGTGAATTAGTGCGTAGTCCAAATGATGTTAAGCATGGCGAATTAGTACAGCTTCGCTTAGCAAAAGGTGAAGTTGGTGCACAAATAACTAAGCAAGGTCAAAGTAAATCTGAAAGCGAGAACCAGACTACAAAGAAGGAGAAACGGAAGTGATGGCAGAGAAGAAAGTTGCAAAAGAGTTAAATTATGAGGCCGCTCGCGATGAACTTGCGAAGGTCGTCGCCGAACTTGAAGCTGGTGGTACCTCACTCGAAGAATCACTTGCCTTGTGGGAACGTGGAGAGCAACTAGCAAAAATCTGTAACACCTGGCTCGAAACCGCCAAGAAAAGATTAGATGAGGCGAGTAATTAGCGGCAGGTGAGGCTGCTAAAAAGAGCGTATTCTTGTGCACATGGCTCCAGAATTTCATTACTCAGACCTGCTACCAATAGGGCCAGATGAAACTGAGTATCGCTTTCTTGGTAATGAGGGCGTTGAAGTTATTGAAGCCGCAGGTCGGACCTTTATTACGGTTACAGCTGAGGCAATTACCAAACTTACTGAAGCAGCAATCCACGACATAAATCACTATTTACGTCCTGCTCACTTGCAACAACTCAGAAATATTATTGATGATAAAGATGCTTCTGCTAATGATCGATTTGTTGCGTTAGATTTATTAAAAAATGCAAATATCTCTGCTGGTGGAATTTTGCCAATGTGCCAAGACACCGGAACTGCTCTTGTAATGGGAAAGAAAGGTCAACAGGTCTTAACAACTGAGCGGGATGAAATTTCAATATCCCGCGGAGTATTTAACGCTTACACAAAATTGAATTTGCGCTACTCGCAAATGGCACCGATTACGGTTTGGGAAGAAAAAAATACGGGCTCTAATTTACCCGCACAAATTGAAATTGGCGCAGATACTTTGCACCCAGATGAATATCAACTCCTTTTCATTGCAAAAGGTGGAGGAAGTGCTAACAAAACATTTTTGTATCAAGAAACTAAAGCGATTCTTAATCCGACATCATTTATGAGTTGGCTAGAAGATAAATTGATTTCCCTTGGAACCTCAGCTTGTCCCCCGTACCATTTAGCAATTGTTATTGGTGGAACAAGTGCCGAGCACACTGTAAAGACCGCAAAATTAGCAAGTACTAAATATTTAGATTCACTTCCATTGCAAGGCGATGCAAAAACTGGACATGCCTTTAGGGATATTGAATTAGAGGCTCAAGTTCTAGATCTCACAACCAGAATCGGCATTGGTGCCCAATTTGGCGGCAAGTACTTCTGTCACGATGTAAGAGTCTTACGCTTACCTCGTCACGGTGCCTCTCTTCCAATCGCAATCGCCGTTTCCTGTTCTGCAGATCGCCAAGCATTAGCAAAAATTACTAAAGAAGGCGTATTTATTGAGAAATTAGAACGTGATCCCGCAAGATTTTTGCCAGAAACTACCGACCAACATCTCGACGATGATGTAGTAAAAATCAATCTAGATCGCCCAATGAAAGAAGTTCTTGCTGAACTTTCAAAATATCCGGTTAAAACTCGGCTTTCTTTAACAGGAACTCTGGTTGTCGCACGAGATTTGGCGCATGCGAAATTAAAAGCATTACTTGACGCCGGCAAACCACTTCCTGATTACATGCTCAATAACGCTGTCTATTACGCAGGTCCAGCCAAGACTCCTGAAGGTTTTGCATCAGGCTCTTTTGGTCCAACCACTGCAGGACGCATGGACTCATACGTTTCCCAATTTCAAGCAGCTGGTGGGTCGATGGTTATGTTGGCAAAAGGAAACCGATCAGCGGCAGTTACCAATGCTTGCAAAACTTATGGTGGATTTTATTTAGGATCTATTGGTGGTCCCGCAGCGAGATTGGCGCAAGATTGCATTAAGAAAGTTGAAGTTCTTGATTATGAAGATTTAGGAATGGAAGCAATTTGGAAAATTGAGATTGCAGATTTCCCAGCATTTATTGTTGTTGATGACAAAGGAAATGACTTCTTCGCAGAGCGTCAGACGACTGTTTCAATCGGAAAACGTCCCGAATAATTTTCGCTCGAAACTTTTAAGTTAATACCAATTTTTACGATAAAAAGTATTTAAAGCTTTGCATGGAGTTTGGTAACGAACTTTGATGTACTTCAATCCCCAAGTCATTTGAGTTATTGGGTTGGTGCGCCAATCTGATCCGATCGTTTCGTACTTTGTTGCTGGGTATGCCTGCGGGATGCCATGTGCACCAGTGCGTTTGTTCCGAGATCGGTAATTCCACATGCTCTCGTGAGTCCAGAGCCGGTTGAGACAGGAGTACTGGGTCGCTCCCCAGCCATATTTAGTTTTAGCCATGACTTTGCCTACGGATCGAGCCCCGTTTGGAGTCTTGGCCTTTTCAACCAGGCGCAAGGTATTGGCTGCGCTGGCGATCATGAATGCTGAAAGACGGCTAGAGCCCATCACTTCGGCCGAGACCATCAAAGCCGGGGCCGGAATCTGTTCGGCTACAACCGGGGCCGGTTCGGTCGAATCCGTCACCTGACCAGGCTCCGCATTTAAATTTGCAGATGGAGAGATTAACTCCGAGGAAGATGCGCTAGTTGAAATTTCGGCAGGTGAATTTTCATCACCAATTGCTGGCGCAGTGAATAGGAGGGTCGGCAAAAGTGCAAAAACTAATCCGTGGGCAACATTGCTGCGCATCTTTCACACCTCCCAATTCCTTTTTCTAGCTTCTGCTTCGGCCCGCTTACATCTTCTTCCGTTTTTACTGCTCGATATCCGACCTTCGCCGGACAACGCCCCGGTCTAGCCGCCAATTTTCATGGCGATTTGGTGGGGGGATGGCTCTACCTTCCCAAACCATGCCCCTTGGTGGTCAAATCTAAATGGCCTTTTTTCTCTGTGAGTTTCCCAAAAATTAAGTTGTGGAAAAGTATTTCCGCAGGTCAGCGGCTTTTGGCCAAATATATGAGAGATAGCCGACATTCCTGGCCGCCTTTGCAGTTCGATATTACGTAACGACCAAAGGGGGTCTAGATTGGAGATAACTTCCTTGAAGGTGAGCTGATTAATTTGGAAATTATTTTTCACACTCGAAAAGCCACGGTCGCCACAGATTTTAAAAAATTAGCCACTGAAAAAATCAACTCATTGCAACGACTGCACGTAAAAGTTGACCGAATTGAAGTTGAAGTAATCCATGAAGGCAATCCGAGTCTCGGAAAACGTGGGCACACCGTCATCATCACCTCTCATGGTGCAGGTCCATTACTCCGGGCCGAAGCTGCCGCCTTTAATGACCTGGCCGCTTTCGATGAAGCGATCCGAAAAGTCGAATTGCAGCTGCGGAAAAGACATGAGCGCTCGACCGAACATAAACGGGAGAGCGTCCGGCTCATCCCAGTCGACCCTGATCTGATTTAACCCTTCCCCAGTTACGCTTTAGCCATGAGTCACGCTCACCGGCCTTGGGGCTATCAGCCGCCAGAGGAAGGTCACTCCCCTGACTGGAAGTTGCACCCGCAGACTGAGGCGATTCGAGCCGGTACAGAGCGAAGTGGTTTTGGTGAGACCAGCGAGGCGCTGTATTTAACAAGTGGTTTTACTTACGACAATGCAGAACAAGCCGAACATGCTTTTATCGATGAAGTCGATCACTATGTTTATAGCCGTTTTGCAAATCCAACTGTTGCTATGTTTGAGAAAAGACTTGCTGCAATCGAAGGTGCGGAGTTTTGCGTTGCAACCGCAAGTGGCATGGCGGCAATGTTTGCCTCTGTTGCTTCAATAGCAAGTGCTGGCGATCGGGTTGTAGCGAGTGCATCAATGTTTTCTTCTTGTCATGTTGTGCTTACTGAAATTTTGCCGCGTTGGGGGATAACAGTTGAATTAGTAAAAGGTAATGATGAAAAAACTTGGGCGGCTGCACTTACTCAACCAACTAAAGCCGTTTTTATCGAAACTCCAAGCAATCCACTTCTTGAAATTGTTGATATAAAGATGGTCAGCGATTTGGCACATAAAGCTGGAGCGATTGTGATTGTAGATAACGTGATGGCATCTCCAGTGTTACAAAAACCGCTAGAACTCGGCGCAGATGTAGTTATGTACTCAGCTACTAAACATATTGACGGCCAAGGCCGAGTGCTTGGTGGGGCAGTCCTTGGAAACTTTGAATACATTTATGAACATTTTCTGCCTTTCTTCCGTCATACCGGGCCGGCAATTAGTCCTTTCAATGCTTGGGTATTGCTTAAATCTCTAGAAACAATGGAGATGCGCGTACAACGGATGAATTCGAATGCACAAGAAATTGCCGAGTATTTAGATTCGCATGAAAATATTAATTGGGTTAGGTACCCAGGAATTGGATCACATCCACAATTCAAAATTGCAAGAAGCCAGATGAGTGGCGGTGGCACAACAATTAGTTTTGAAATTAAAGGCGATCAAAAACGTACTTTTGAAATCATGAATAAATTACATGTAATTGATATTTCAAATAATCTCGGAGATAGCAAGACATTAATTACTCATCCTGCATCAACAACTCATCGCCGGCTTTCACCTGAAGTTCGTGCTGAAATGGGTATTACAGAATCAGTTCTAAGGTTGTCAGTTGGCCTTGAACATCCAAGTGATTTATTGCGCGATATAGATCAAGCTTTTACTTCCTGATAATTACTTCTTCGGTACTCCATTAGGGGTACCACTCCTAAAACGTAATTACTCAAAATGATTTGTTGATATTTAGAAATTTAAACAAAGAGTCATTTTCCATTAGGTAGCCTTATTTTGTGGATTATCCAGTGATCATTCAAGGCGGCATGGGCGTTGGTGTTTCCTCCTGGCAATTGGCTCGTGCGGTTTCGCAAGCCGGCCATCTTGGTGTTGTTTCAGGAACTGCACTTGATAATGTTTTAGCTAGGCGGTTACAAGACGGCGATCAAGATGGAAATGTCAGAAGAGCATTGCGTCATTTTCCAAATCAAGAGATGGCACAACGTACGTTGGATCGATTTTTAAAGATTGATGGCAGAGGCCAGGCAGAGCCTTACACGGCGGCGGCCAAATTAACTATCCGTCCTAGTAGCGCAACTCAAGAACTTTCTATAGTGGCAAATTTTGTTGAAGTTTGGCTGGCCAAAGAAGCTCATAGTGGAGTTATTGGAATTAATTATCTAGAGAAGATTCAAATGGCGACTCCGAGTGCCGCTTATGGAGCGATGCTCGCCGGAGTTGATTACATCTTGATGGGTGCTGGCATACCAGCCCTAATCCCAAAGTTGCTCAATGATTTATCAATCCACAAACTTTGTAATCTTAAAATAGATGTAGCTGGCGCATCCAAGGAGTATCACTCCATATTTGATCCACAGTTAATTATGGGAGAGTTATTGCCACCGCTCAAACGCCCAATATTTTTAGCGATTATCTCTTCACATATTCTGGCCAGTTATCTGAATCGAGATGACTTAACAAAACCTGATGGTTTTATTCTAGAAAGTTCCACCGCCGGCGGTCATAATGCTCCGCCTCGAGATCTTAAAAATGCTGGTGAAGGTAATGAATTAATTTATGGCCCACGTGATGAGATAGATCTAGAGAAAGTTGCAAAAACTGGATTGCCGTATTGGCTAGCTGGTGGCCGATCAACCCCTAAGCAACTTCAAGATGCGATTTCTAAAGGCGCAGTGGGAATTCAAGTTGGAACTCTTTTTTCCCTTGCTCAAGAATCCGGATACACCAATGTGATTCGAAACGAGATTATTTCCGAGCTAAAAAGTGGTCACGCATCGATAAAAACAGATGGGGCTGCTTCACCTACTGGATTCCCTTTTAAGGTTTTAGAACTCGAAGGTTCTATATCTGATGCAGATATTTATGCCGATCGGTCACGCCTTTGCGATTTAGGTTACCTGCGCACTCCTTATGAGAGAGCTCCTGGCGTACTTGGCTACCGCTGTGCTGGAGAACCAGTTGATGTATACATCAAAAAAGGTGGCAACAAAGATGAAGCTGACTACCGAAAATGTTTATGTAATTCTTTAATGGCAAATATAGGCATTGGCCAAGAACGTGGAGATGGATATGTAGAACCAACCCTAATTACCGTTGGTTCTGATTTAGTCGGCGTAAATGAAATTAGTTCGCGGCACCCGCATGGCTGGAGCGCCGTGGATGTAATCCAGTATTTAGAAGGTTAGGAAGGTACTCTTCAATAGTGATCAACTTTAATGAGTTAAAAAACTCAAAAGGTTGGCTGGTGATCCTTCTAACGATTTTCGGGCTAATCGCAGGAGCTTTTACATATATTAATAGAGCCACTTCGGAGCAGGTTTACATTAAAAATTGTGGGTTAGTTGATTTTAAGCCTGAATCATTGACCGCGTATTGCGCTGATGCAGGAATAGTAATTACTAATTTGGAGTGGATTACGTGGGGATCCACAGAAGGTACTGCAACTGGAACTTACCTGGCCAACGATTGCAAACCAGATTGCGCATCTGGCAAATGGAAATCAGCAAAAGTTGAAGTGAGAGCCACAGATCCTGAACAAATAGGTGCAAAAACAGTATTAACTAAATTAACTTTTCGTACAGAAAATGAAAAATACCTTCCACTATCTAATATCTCGCATGATAGTTGGGAACTTCCCTAACAATTTTTTTACTTAGTGCGATAACCGGCTGGGCATTTTGGTGCAGTGCCAGAAACCTTGCGTGTTAATTTACCTTTAGTGCAGGTAATTGTTTTTACAACTTTTTTAACATCTTTTTTAGCAACTGCCTGCTTAGCTGGGGCAGCAACACTTGTAGTCACCGCCGCAGGTTCAATTACTTTCTCTTGAGTTAACTTAACTTGAATTGTTGGTTGCGAGTATTGAAAACCATTAGCAGATAACTTGATAAACCCATTACTTTCATTTAAAACACTAGT
>Ga0214919_10010302_pt1 | contig 11879 bp, 9 predicted proteins | sample LL1503_MetaG_FD_177994 | JGI IMG/M metagenome (GOLD analysis project Ga0214919, IMG submission 177994) | Freshwater microbial communities from Lake Lanier, Atlanta, Georgia, United States - LL-1503 | ecosystem: Environmental > Aquatic > Freshwater > Lake | place: USA: Georgia | collected 2015-03-15
TGCCGACGTTGCATTTCTTGTTCGACCAGACTACGGAGCGCGCTGCGGATATGAACGCCTTGATAGCGCGCGCCGTCTCGTCACGTGCCCAAGACGACTGATAGATGACGAACGCGCCACGTGCACGGGTTGCAAGGCGCCCCGTGCACGGGGTGCTGTTGCTGGACAAGCCGTTGGGGCTTTCCAGTAACCAGGCTTTGCAAAAGGCAAAGTGGCTGTTGCGGGCCGAAAAAGCGGGTCACACGGGCACGCTCGATCCGCTGGCCACCGGCGTTTTGCCGCTCTGCTTTGGCGCGGCGACCAAGTTCAGCCAGCTGCATTTGGATGCCGACAAGGTGTACGAAGCAACGCTGTATCTGGGTGTGAAGACCAGTACCGCCGACGGCGAGGGTGAGGTGCTGATCGACCGACCGGTGCAGGTGAGTGAGGAGGATATTGAACGGGTGGTGTGCCAGTTCACCGGGCAAATAAGCCAGGTGCCGCCTATGCACAGCGCACTGAAGAAGGACGGCAAGGCCTTGTACGAATACGCCAGGGCTGGTATTGAGGTGGAACGCGCGGCGCGCGATGTGACGATTTACGCTTTGCGGGTGCTGGAAATGCCCACGTTAGCCGCCCCGCATGCTCTGAAGCTGGAGGTGAGCTGCAGCAAAGGCACCTACATCCGCACCTTGGGTGAAGACATGGGTGAGGCCTTGGGTTGCGGGGCCCATTTAAGTGCTTTGCGGCGTACGCGCACCGGTGGTTTCGGGCAAACGCAGTGCGTGAGTCTGGAATCATTGGAGGCTATGACGGGCGCGCAAAGGCTTGCGCTGTTGTTGCCGCTAGACGCTTTGCTCGAAGGTCATGACCGCGTCACTTTGGAGAGCGAGAGTGCAGGGCGGTTTTTGAGTGGCGTGCGCCGACCGGGCGATTGGCACGATGCAGAGCAAGTGGCGGTTTATGCCGCCGAACCCGCAGCGCTTCTGGGAAGTGGCCATGTAAAGGCGGGGGAACTGATCCCGGGGCGGCTCTTGAGCCCGATAGAAATTAGTGAGGTACAGGCGCAAACTGCGGCACTGGCCCTGAGCAAGCATGAAGAATTGAAATTTGAATCTGTTGAAAGAAAGTGAAACATGAGTAGCAAGCAAATCCGCAACATCGCCATCATCGCCCACGTTGACCATGGCAAAACCACCATGGTCGACCAGCTCCTGCGCCAGTCCGGCACCTTTGCTGAGCACGAAAAAGTGGTCGACACGGTGATGGACAACAACGCGATTGAAAAAGAGCGTGGCATCACGATTTTGGCCAAGAACTGCGCCGTGACCTGGGAAGGCACGCACATCAACATCGTTGACACCCCGGGACACGCCGACTTTGGTGGCGAAGTGGAACGAGCCCTGTCCATGGTCGACGGGGTCGTGCTGCTGATCGACGCGCAAGAAGGCCCCATGCCGCAGACCCGGTTTGTGACCAAGAAGGCGTTGGCCCTGGGCCTGAAACCCATTTTGGTTGTCAACAAAGTTGACAAACCCGGCGCTCGCCCGGACTTTGTGGTGAATGCTGCGTTTGACTTGTTTGACAAACTGGGCGCAACGGACGAGCAGCTCGACTTCCCGGTGGTTTACGCCTCGGGCATCAACGGCTGGTCCTCGATGGTCGAAGGTGAGGCCGGTGAACAGTGGGGGCCAGACATGTCGGCCCTGTTCAACACCGTCTTGTCGCACGTTCCGGCGCAAAAAGGCGACCCGTCAGCGCCCTTGCAGTTGCAGATTTCAGCGCTCGATTTTTCTACTTTTGTAGGGCGCATCGGGGTCGGCCGTATCAGCCAGGGCACGATCAAACCGATGATGGACGTGGTGGTGATGGAAGGTCTAGACGGTAAGCCCGTGAGAGGCCGTGTCAACCAGGTTCTGACCTTCCAGGGCTTGGAGCGTGTGCAGGCCACCGAAGCCGGCCCAGGCGAAATTGTCCTGATCAACGGCATTGCCGACGTCGGCATTGGCGTCACCATCACCGACCCGACCAATCCCGCACCATTGCCCATGCTCAAGGTGGACGAGCCGACCTTGACCATGAACTTTTGCGTTAACACCAGCCCGCTGGCCGGCCGCGAAGGAAAATACGTCACCAGCCGCCAGATCTGGGACCGTCTGCAAAAAGAGCTGCAACACAATGTGGCGCTACGCGTCAAGGAAACCGATGAAGAAGGTATTTTTGAAGTCATGGGCCGTGGCGAGTTGCACTTGACCATCCTCTTGGAAAACATGCGCCGCGAAGGCTATGAGCTGGCCGTGTCCAAACCCCGCGTGGTGTTGCGCGATGTCAACGGCGACAAGCACGAGCCTATCGAGCTGGTGACTGCCGACATCGAAGAGCAACACCAAGGCGGCGTGATGCAAGCCTTGGGCGAGCGCAAGGGCGAACTGGTGAACATGGAGCCGGACGGCCGTGGCCGTGTGCGCCTGGAATACCGCATTCCGGCGCGTGGTCTGATCGGTTTTACCAACGAATTTTTGAACTTGACCCGTGGATCGGGCCTGATTTCCAACATCTTTGACAGCTATGAAGCGCACAAGGGTGACATTGGCGGACGTAAGAACGGTGTGTTGATCTCCATGGACGCTGGTGAAATTTTCACCTACGCTTTGGGCAAGCTCGACGACCGTGGCCGTATGTTTGTCAAAGCCAATGATCCGGTGTACGAAGGCATGATCGTGGGCATCCACAGCCGCGACAACGATCTGGTGGTTAACGCCACGCGGACCAAGCAATTGACCAACTTCCGTGTGTCTGGCAAGGAAGACGCGATCAAAATAACGCCGCCCATTGACTGTACGCTGGAGTACGGTGTGGAATTTATTGAGGACGACGAGCTGGTGGAGATCACGCCCAAGTCGATCCGCCTGCGCAAGCGCCACCTGACGGAAAGCGAGCGCAAGCGCGCGGGTCGGTAGGCGGGCTACGGGTCGCACCTGGCTCGCAATGGCTTAGATTCGACCAGCACGATACAGCGCCTCTTGAGGCGCTGTTTTTTGTGGTGAATGCGGTTCGTCTTAGCCGCGATGTGAAAAGGTTTGCACTATGTCCGTTTTTTTGATCACCGAAGTTCGCGGCCAGGTCGGCTTTATCACCTTGAACCGGCCCAAGGCGCTCAACGCCCTGAGCCTGGATATGGTGCGTGGATTGACGCGGGCGCTGCTAGCCTGGGAGCACGATCCGGCGATCCAAGTCGTGGCCATCCGTGGCACCAACAAGCTGGGTAACTTTGGCGGCTTCTGCGCGGGTGGGGACATCCGGTTTTTCCACCAGGCCGCCTTGGGTGGTGACCCGGCGCTGGAAGACTTCTTCACCGAAGAGTACGCGCTCAACCACCTGATTCACCGCTATCCCAAGCCCTACGTCGCTTTCATGGACGGTATCGTCATGGGTGGTGGCATGGGCATCAGCCAAGGAACGCGCTACCGGCTGGTGACGGATAACACCAAAATGGCCATGCCCGAGACGCATATCGGTCTGTTCCCGGACGTGGGCGGCGGCTATTTCTTAAGCCGTTGCCCCGGTAGTACCGGTGAGTGGCTGGCATTGACGGGCGCGGTGCTCAATGCCCAAGGGGCGATCGAGCTGGGGCTGGCGGACCATTGTCTGGATGCTAGCCGCCTGGACGCCGCATGGGGAGCCTTGGGCAGATTGGCTTGGAGCACCGAGCAGGCGCTAGCGCCGTGGCTTGCCGAATTTGCTGTGACACCCAAGGCGCTAAGCGGTGTGGCACGAGAATCCATTGACCGGGTTTTTTCACTCAGCTCGGTTGTTGCCATGCTGCAAACGCTGGAGGCGGCAAGCGACGACTGGAGCCAGCACACCGCCACCACCCTGCGCCACCGCTCACCCTTAATGCTTCATGTGGTGCTGGAGCAGGTGCGCCGCGCCCATAGCATGGGGTTGGCCGACGACCTGCGCATGGAACGGGACATGGTGCGCCATTGCTTCCATACGGCCCATTTGGGGCGCAGCGGCCCTGCGAGTGAAACCGTGGAAGGTATTCGCGCGCTGGCGGTCGACAAAGACCACCAGCCACGTTGGAACCCGGTGCGGGTGGAAGACGTGACGCCGGAGATGGTGGCGCCGTTCTTTGTCAGTCCCTGGCCAGCGTCGGCGCACCCTCTGCGCGGGCTGAACTGAAAGGGCGGCAGTCAGAAACGGGCCTTGGGCCCTTAGCGGTGATGCACCTTCATGGCGCGCTCGACTTCACGTTTGCCTTCGCGGTCTTTGATGGTGTCGCGCTTGTCGTGTTCGGCCTTGCCCTTGGCCAAGGCGATTTCGCACTTGATCTTGCCGGCCTTCCAATGCAGGTTGATGGGTACCAAGGTGTAGCCTTTTTGCTCGACCTTGCCGATCAGGCGCTCAATTTCGGCCTTGTGCATCAGCAGTTTTTTGGTGCGCACCTTGTCCGGGCTAATGTGGCTGGACGCCGTGTTGAGCGGGTGAATCTGCAGGCCGATCAAAAACAGCTCTTTGTTGCGCACCACCACGTAGCCGTCAGTCAGTTGCACCTTGCCTTCGCGCAGCGACTTCACCTCCCAGCCTTCAAGCACCAGACCGGCTTCAAAGCGTTCTTCGAAGAAATAGTTGTACGCGGCCTTTTTGTTGTCGGCGATGCGGGACGCGGTATCGGGTTTTTTGGCCATGGTGGGGAGGTGGGGGTGAAAGGCAGTTTCCAAAGAGAGCGTGACTACAATCCCGCACAGCCCATTCTATGAAAACCGTTCACAAGTCCGTTCTGCTCTGGTATAGCCCCGAGGAAATGTACGCCCTGGTAACGGACGTGGACAAATACCCCCAGTTTTTACCTTGGTGCGACCACGCCAAGGTGCGCGATCAGGACCCGGCAGGCATGACCGCGGAGTTGGGCATCGCATTTGGCGGCATCCACCAGCGCTTCGTGACCCGCAACACCCACGTGGCGCCTAGCCAAGTGGACCTCAAGCTCGTTGAAGGGCCATTTTCGCAGTTGGAAGGGCATTGGAGATTCTTGCCGGTAGGCGACGCGTCGCAGCGCGCGTGCAAGGTGGAGCTTTCCTTGCACTATGGTTTTGCCAGTACGACGCTTGGGCGCCTGGTTGGGCCGGTATTTGACAAAATTGCATCGACCCTGGTGGACGCTTTCGTCAAGCGCGCATCCCAGGTGTATGGCGACTGAATCGACCATGCAAAACCCCATCACCATCACCGTGGTCTATTCAGCCCAAGCCCGCGCCGTACAAGAGTTCTCGTTGGCAGTCGAGACCGGATCACGGATTGAACAGATCCTGCCCGTGGTGGCTGCGCGCCTGGGTCTTGCAGCCGAACAGCTGGTCGATCTGGGAACCGGTGTTTGGGGCAAACGCGTACCCGTGAACCACCTGTTACTTGATGGCAACCGCTTGGAACTCTACCGACCGCTGACGGTAGACCCCAAAGTGGCGCGGCGCGAGCGCTTTGTGCGCCAAGGCGCCAAATCAGCCGGATTGTTCGCCAAACGCAGGGCAGGGGCCAAGGCGGGATACTGAAATGTGTGGGTCGGAGGCCCCAAGCCGCACGGGTACAATCGGTTTTTTGGAGCTTTGACATGCGCCTTATCGGCAAAGCGCTGACCTTCGACGATGTGTTGTTGGTGCCAGCGTACTCCCAGGTCCTGCCTAAGGACACCTCACTTTCCACCCAGTTTTCCCGCAACATTGCGCTAAATCTCCCTCTGGTGTCTGCTGCCATGGACACGGTGACCGAGGCGCGCTTGGCGATTGCGATTGCCCAAGAGGGTGGCATGGGCATCGTCCACAAAAATCTGAGCGCAGCCGACCAAGCCGCGCAGGTAGCCAAGGTCAAGCGCTACGAGAGCGGCGTGTTGCGCGACCCAGTGGTCATCACCCCGCATTTCACGGTCCGCGAAGTCATGGCTTTGTCGGATCAGCTGGGTGTATCCGGATTTCCGGTATGCGATGGCGGCAAGGTGGTCGGTATCGTCACCGGGCGCGATTTGCGCTTTGAGACGCGCTACGACCAACCGGTCAGCGCGATCATGACGCCGCGCGAAAAGCTCATCACCGTGCCCGACGGCACCACGCTGGTTGAGGCCAAGGCGCTGCTCAACAAATACAGGCTGGAGCGCCTGCTAGTGGTCAACGACGCCTTTGAGCTCAAAGGCCTGATTACCGTTAAAGACATCACCAAGCAAACCAGCTTTCCCAACGCCGCGCGCGACGCCCTTGGCAAACTGCGCGTGGGCGCTGCGGTGGGCGTGGGCGAGGGCACCGAAGAGCGGGTAGAAGCCTTGGTCAACGCCGGCGTAGACGCCATCGTCGTTGACACCGCGCACGGCCACAGCCATGGCGTGATCGAGCGCGTACGGTGGGTAAAGAGGAACTTTCCGCAGGTCGACGTCATTGGCGGCAATATTGCCACCGGCGCGGCGGCCTTGGCGCTGGTGGAGGCGGGTGCGGATGCGGTCAAGGTGGGCATTGGCCCCGGCTCCATTTGCACCACACGCATTGTTGCGGGCGTGGGCGTGCCGCAGATCATGGCGATTGACAGCGTGGCCATGGCCTTGCGCGGCACCGGTGTGCCTTTGATTGCCGATGGTGGCATCCGCTACAGCGGTGACATTGCCAAGGCCCTGGCGGCAGGCGCGGGCACGGTCATGATGGGCAGCATGTTTGCAGGCACCGAAGAGGCGCCGGGCGAGGTGATTTTGTACCAGGGTCGCAGTTACAAGAGCTACCGCGGCATGGGCAGCATTGGCGCGATGCAACAAGGCAGCGCGGACCGCTATTTTCAGGAATCAAGCACCGGTAACCCGAACGCCGACAAGCTGGTGCCCGAAGGCATTGAGGGCCGCGTGCCCTACAAGGGCTCCATGGTCTCCATCATCTTTCAAATGTCGGGTGGCATTCGTGCCAGCATGGGCTACTGCGGCTGCGCCACCATTGCCGACATGCAGAACAAGGCCGAGTTTGTGGAAATTACCACCGCAGGAATCCGCGAAAGCCATGTGCACGATGTACAAATCACCAAAGAAGCGCCAAATTACCGCGCAGACTAGGCAGTTTTGACCCCTAAGGCGTCTGGTTCCAGACGCCTTTTTTGTTTCTCCCCCTTGATAACTTGAAGCGCCATGCAGCATTCCAAAATTCTGATCCTCGATTTCGGCTCCCAGGTCACCCAGCTCATTGCACGGCGGGTGCGAGAAGCCCATGTGTATTGCGAGGTTCATCCTTGTGATGTGACCGACGATTGGGTGCGGGATTATGCGGCGGACGGCACGCTCAAGGGCGTCATCCTGTCGGGCAGCCACGCCAGCGTCTACGAAGAAACCACCGACCACGCGCCCGCTGCGGTGTTTGAGCTGGGGGTGCCGGTGCTGGGCATTTGCTACGGCATGCAAACGATGGCGCAGCAACTTGGCGGCAAGGTCGAAGGCGGCCACACCCGCGAGTTTGGCTACGCCGAAGTGCGTGCCCACGGCCATACCGCCTTGCTTAAAGATATTGCCGACTTCACCACGCCCGAGGGCCACGGCATGCTCAAGGTCTGGATGAGCCATGGCGACAAGGTGACCGAGTTGCCACCGGGCTTTAAGCTGATGGCTAGCACGCCGAGTTGCCCGATTGCGGGCATGGCCGACGAAGTACGGCGCTTTTACGCCGTGCAGTTTCACCCCGAGGTGACGCATACGCTGCAGGGCCAAGCGCTGCTCAGCCGCTTTGTGCTGGATATTTGCGTCGCCCGCCCCGATTGGGTGATGCGCGACCACGTGGCCGAGGCTGTGGCTAAAATCCGTGCGCAAGTGGGGAAGGAAGAGGTGATTTTGGGCCTGTCCGGCGGCGTGGATTCTTCAGTAGCAGCCGCGCTGATTCACCGCGCCATTGGCGACCAGCTCACCTGTGTGTTTGTGGACCACGGCCTGCTGCGTCTAAATGAGGGCGACATGGTGATGGAAATGTTCGTCGGCAAGCTGCAAGCCAAGGTGATTCGGGTGGACGCTAGCGAACTGTTTTTGGGGAAACTGGCAGGTGTGAGCGAGCCCGAGGCAAAACGCAAGATCATTGGCGGTCTGTTTGTGGACGTATTTAAGGAACAAGCCGCAAAGCTTAAAGCCGCAGGCGGCGGCTATAAGGGTGCGAGCTTCTTGGCCCAGGGAACGATTTACCCCGACGTCATCGAGAGCGGCGGCGCCAAGAGCAAAAAAGCCGTCACTATAAAAAGCCACCACAACGTTGGCGGCCTGCCTGAGCAGTTGGACCTGAAATTGTTGGAACCGCTGCGTGACCTGTTCAAAGACGAGGTACGCGAACTTGGCGTGGCCTTAGGGCTGCCGCACGACATGGTGTACCGCCACCCCTTCCCCGGCCCCGGCTTGGGCGTTCGGATTTTGGGCGAGGTCAAAAAGGAATACGCCGACCTGCTGCGCCGCGCCGATGCCATCTTTATCGAAGAGCTGCGCGCTACGCCCTACGTCCCCGCAGCGGACGAAGCCGTAGGCGCGTCCGGCGTGCCGAAAAACTGGTACGAAGCCACCAGCCAGGCTTTCACCGTGTTCTTGCCCGTCAAGAGCGTGGGTGTGATGGGCGACGGGCGTACCTACGACTACGTAGTGGCGCTGCGCGCGGTGCAAACCAGCGACTTCATGACCGCCGATTGGGCTGAGTTACCCTACGCGCTGCTTAAAAAAGTGTCTGGACGCATCATCAATGAGGTGCGCGGGATCAACCGGGTGACCTACGACGTGAGCAGTAAGCCGCCAGCGACGATTGAGTGGGAGTAGAAATTCATAGTTAAGTCATTAATTTATAACAATATTTTAGTTTCACAAAAGTGTCGCAATACAAAATAAGTTATTGATTTCATTAGGTAAAGAAGTTAAAGTTGCGCAGAATGTTACAAACACCTGATGGCTAATCAAAATTGTAGCTACCTAACCTAAAAAATGACGATAAAAGTGAGATATCCAACGAGGGGGAAATAGTCATATACGACGAGGCTGTCATAAACAAGCGTGGTGACATAAGGTAATTCCGTATATGGCTAACAAAAGAAAAAGAGCAGCGATACGCTTGATTAAGCCTTGCGACAAGAAGGAATTTATTGCTATCGAAAAGGCTCAAAAACAGTTCGAAACAATCAAGTCGCGTGCAGAATATAGAGATTTGAATCGAGTAATTTTAATTTATTTGATCTCGTTTGTTAATGTGGCGATGGGACGCTACCTAATTAGACGTTTTATTTTTTTACATAGTCATGAAGAATACAGCCGTAGTAGTACCAATTTATAAGGAAAAACTAGATCCTCTGGAGAAATTATCCCTAGAACATTCCTACGCAGTTTTATGTAATCATGATTTCTATTTTGTTCATCCAGAATCTTTAAATATTGATACTTACTATAAAGATAATTATTATAATGGAATTTTTAAAAGCTTAGATGATAAATATTTTTCTGATATTAATGGTTACAACGCGCTGTTACTGTCACTTTTTTTCTACAACATTTTTATTGATTATAAATTTATACTAATATTACAACCAGATGCAATAATTTTTTCTGATGACTTGACGAAATGGGAATCCAGTGTCTATGATTATATTGGCGCTCCATGGGAAGATGGGTATGCCGTTGAAATAGAACTGCACTGTGATAATTTCAAGAATAATGTAAACAAGAAAAGGATTACGGCCAAAGTCGGAAATGGTGGGCTAAGTTTTAGAAAAGTAACCGCATGCATCAACTTATTACAAGAATTTCCAGAATCTGTTAATTATTTTTTGCAGTCAAAAATCAATGAGGATATATTTTTTAGTTGCCTTGGCGCGGTATCAAAAAGTTTTGTTATTCCAAATGAAATTGCTGCGTCAATGTTCTCCATTGATGACAACGCGAGATATTATTACAGCATCAACGACGAAAAACTCCCAATGGGCAGCCATGGATGGTGGAAAAGAGAATATTGCTTCTGGTCTCAGTTCGTAAATGTAAGTAATCAAGAAAATAGCAGAAGTGCTTCTGAGTATTTCGCCCTAGATCGCAATAATAGCTCGGAAGTTAAAAATCAAGCTAGGTTGAATATCGTCAGCTGCAGTCAGTCTGCTGTTGGATTAATGCCAAGTACACAGTTTAAGGAAATCGAATTCTCTTCAAGCAATAATTATAGAGCTACCAATCCAAGTATTACCATGCACGGAGATGAGCTGTGGATAGTAATCCGCACTTTAAATTATCATTATGAATTAGAAAGTAATTTATATTATTATTTGGATGGGGAAAATAATTTTAAAACAAAAAACTATCTGCTCCGGCTCAATAGTGATTTTTCAATCATCACGTCGGAGGAAATTTTCCCTCCGTTAGATATGCCTGAACCCCTTAATAATGCATGTTTAGGATTTGAAGACTCTAGATTATTTCAATGGCGCGGTGAATTTTGGTCCATAAGTGCCGTGAGAGAGTTAAATTCGGAAGGTTATTACCAACAAGTTTTGGCAAAAATTGCTCGCAAAGAAGACGGTTGTTTGCATTATGATAATTGGCATGTTATAAAGCCTGAGTTTTGTGGACAAATGCATCAAAAAAATTGGATGCCTAAAATTTTCGGTGATAGTCTCAGTTTTATTTACAGCACTGACCCAGTGCGTGTTATCGATACACAGGGTAACTTGATTATCAATACTGATCCTCCTATCGCAGCAGACAGCTTCAGGGGTGGAAGTCAATTGATTGAATTTTCCGATGGATGGTTAGCTTGCATTCACGAAACACATTTTTTTGGAACCCACTGTAAGAGATATTTACACCGTTTCGTCATGTACAACAGTCTCGGACAGTTATCTGAATACAGTGAACCATTCTATTTTTTAAGTTTGGGAGTTGAGTTTGCAGCTGGGATTGCTAGAAATCCGAGAAATGACAATATTCTAGTTAGTTTCGGTAAAAATGATAGCCAAAGCTGGATTGCTTCATTCGATCCTGATGAGATAAGACACATGCTGAAGGCGGTTGTAAAGCTATCCGAACTCACTAAAAATACTCAGCATTTAACATGGATTACTAGTCAAACAAACAGAACATTAAAAGATCAACATTGTATTGATGCCGCGATAGTGCTAACCTCTATTACTAAAATAACAACTCACATAGACTCAGTTAAGAACTGGTCGAATATTTTAGCTTTATTTCACACTTTTTATAATGTAGATCTAGTTCAACCTATTTTGGACATTGGAGCAACAGAACAGTGCACATATTTACCTGGACTTTATTTATATGGGTATCGAAACCTGATAAGTATCGATATTGAGGAATTAAACCCAAGAATACCTAATGTCATAACGCATCTTCAGTGTGATTGCAGCGCGACAAATTTTAATGATAATTTTTTTGGCTTCATTAATTGTTCAAGTGTATTACAATTTGGGGTGGACATTGATAAATTTATGTCTGAAGTTTCTCGTATTTTAATTTTAGGTGGTTATATTTATGTAAGTGTTGATTATTGGCAAGAATCAATCGATACTCACGGCAAAGAAGCATTTGGTGTTCCGATAAAAATTTTTACCCCTCCAGACATTATTAGGATAGTCGATACAGCCGAAAAGTGTGGATTAGCACTGACGAGCGATTTGGATCTCTCCTGTGATCAAAGTGCTATTCATTGGTTGGGTTTTGATTATACTTTCATGAATCTTTTATTCAAAAAAATTATATAACATATCAATAATAATTTGGTCCTTTTGTTGCTTGAGGGAGGTTTGCACACCCCCCGATCCAGCGTGAGTTGAGGGTCAAAAGTCCGCCCAATGAAACAGCAAGATCTCTTTCACCGTATTGCAGGGCCTATTTGCTCTTGTTGCGAGCCCTTTCAGACCAC
>Ga0214919_10010303_pt1 | contig 11879 bp, 9 predicted proteins | sample LL1503_MetaG_FD_177994 | JGI IMG/M metagenome (GOLD analysis project Ga0214919, IMG submission 177994) | Freshwater microbial communities from Lake Lanier, Atlanta, Georgia, United States - LL-1503 | ecosystem: Environmental > Aquatic > Freshwater > Lake | place: USA: Georgia | collected 2015-03-15
AATGAATCGGCGCCGATTGTAGCAGAACTCGAAACGGGTTATGTACCAAATTTACCAATTACATATGTAAATATTGAGGAACTATATTTACAAAATCACTATTCAGGAAATTTAACTGGAACAGTTTATCAACAAAATGATTCACTGTTTCTGGAAAATATGAAATTAACCAATAAATCTGCGACTACCTTACTCAATCTAACCAGTCACTGCTTGGGTTGCAGTGAAAGCGATGCCTATGTTGCGCTTAACATACACTCTGATATTGATAACTTTGGTTTATTTTTGATTAAACTTGATCAAGGTGGCGTATATAGAAATGGAAATGGAACTCTTGATCTAGGTCTTAGCTGGCCAGGTGGCTTAACTGATTTTAAACGCAAAAGTTTAGTTGGTAGAGCTAATCTAAATATCCAAAATGGCGAATTACTTCAGCTTAACCCTGGTTTATTTGGCGCCTTAATGGGGGTTATTAACCTTAGTGCAATTAATATTAGCAATCTAAATCATTTTAATTTTAATACTTTATTCGGTAAAGGTTTTGCCGTAAAAAATCTTGATACTAATCTATACCTCAATCAGGATGATCTAAAAATCGAAAATCTTGATTTACATGGAGAAGTTGCAGACGTAAGTACCTTTGGAAATTACTACTTAGAGAGCAATACTATTGACACCTATCTAACTGTTACACCTCGCTTGAGTGGAACTATTGCTACTACCGCAGGAATTGTTACTCTTAATCCATTTATTGGTGCTTTTATTTATTTAGGTGAAAAACTAATTGGTGATCCGATTAATAAGGCATTAGCGATCAGCTATCACGTGCAAGGAAATGTAGAAAGCCCAACCATGACCCAGACAAAAATAAGTAATCAGGTACTGAAAAACTTTAAATCAAGCTTTGATTTTCTGAAGCCCCTCCAATAAAGTCTGCTGAATGTTGCCAAATATAATCTAAACTATTCTCTAATGAGTGTGTACTATCTAACTGGTGAAAGATTGCAGATTTATTGCGGTGTGCATAGCGACAACTAACCAGATAAGGAATAGTTTCGTCATTAACACCATGAAAAACTAGCGCAGGAATCTGACGAGCAAATTCACGGTCATTATAGCTAGATAAATCGGTTAAAAAAGCATAGTTAAGTGAAATCGTTTGTCCATAACCATAATGGTAAATGGGTAATTCATTTTGCGTTTCCCATTGCTTTAGGTTTTCCTCTCCAACAATATCACCCCATAGTGAATTAATTTCGAGTGCTGGTGCTAAAAGAATCAACTGTTGTACCATCTGCTCCTCCTCCGCCAAAATTAACCCATAAAGCCCACCTAAGCTTGAACCGATTAAAATAGTTTCCTCATCTTGAATCAAGCTTCTAATATAGTTTAAAGCTTTAGTTGGTGTTAGACTACCAAAGTCGCTCAAATTTAAATCCAATATTTTGTGCTTAATGCCTATACCCTGCAATCTTCGCGCAAAATATTTAGCCTTAAGAGAATTTGGACCTGACGCAAAACCATGAAGATATAAAATTTGCATTGAAACAACCAAATAAAAAAACCAACCACTATGGTTGGTCAATTTAGAATTAAAAATTTCTAATAAGTTAAACCGATGGAAACTAATCCGCCGACCGAACTTTGAGGTACCAACGCTACTCCATTGGCAGTAACTAAACTCTGAGTAAAGTAATAATTGTTATAGAATGCCTGGGCGCCTAATTGTAAGTTACGGTGAACATTAAATTTAGCACCTAAAGTCGAAGTATATGAATAGTAGTCATTCGGAGCAAAACCCTGTGTAACTGGAGCCTGACTAGCATTATATATTCCATTCTGGTCTAAATAAACGTCAAATACGTTATTAATTCTATATTCTAAACGAGCACCAGCACCAAAACTCCAATAATAATCTTGGGTAAGATTAGTCTGTGAACCAGCTTCACTCAAAGTATATGATGACAAATTAGTATTGCGACCTAAATAAGCATATGGTGTAATTAGTAAGTGATCAGGCAATAAACTAAACGCATATCCGACTTTGGCATTAATACCACCAAACGATGGTTGTGAGCCAGTTGTCGTTCCTACGGCAGGCGTTGCAGGATCAGCATTTTGTGAATAATAGGTCAATAAATTTGCATTTACATCCATCCAAACACCAACATTGAATAGTCGTTCAATTTCAAGGTTAACATACTGGGTATTATTTACTGCTCCACTGGAACCATTTGTTAAATTGCCAGAGGTAACTGCATAACCAAGACTATATTGTCGATCAAATTTCTGAAACGCACTATACTCAGATGATTCGGCAGCATTACTAGCTACATTTGCATCTGCGGCATAAACTATACCACCGGCAGAAAACATTAGTGTACTTAGAAGTAATTTACGCATCATGCATAATCCTTAAATTAAAATTACTTGATTTTATACCACTTAAACGGTAAAGTCAAATATTAACTGTTATTTAATACGTCTAACGTTCTTTTTTGCAACAGTATAGTAAACCAACCAGATAACAGCTATCACTGCGACTACTGCTGCAACAAATGCCTCGCTTTGATGTATCCATTCAACTAGCTCATCCAGATCATGTGAAAAGTAATAACCCGCATAAACCCAGATTGGCACACTAATTAAAGCGGCACTTCCATCCATGATTAAAAACTTCATCAGCGATACTTTGCGGCTTATACCTGCGGTAATAAAAATCGGTGCACGTAGCCCTGGTAAAAACCTAGCAACGAACAAGATTCGGTTACCGTAGCGGTGACATTTATCTTGCATGCGGTTATAGATTTTTTCGGTAAAAACATGCTTAAGAAGTGGTAGTTTCTTTACTTTGGGACCTAAAAGACGACCCAGCATAAACATAGCGCTATCACCAATCAACACTCCAAGTAATGATACTACTACCATAGTATGTACATTAATAAGCCCAGATGCAAGTCCGCAGATCACACCACCAGACACAAGTGTTATATCTTCAGGAATTGGCAGACCAAAACCACAGGCAACCAAAACCAGAAATACTGCAATATAGCCATAATTGGAAAAAAACACCACTAGCTCATGCAAAATTTCCATGATTATCCTCTAATACTACTTGCAATCTTTTCTGCACAACTTTTAGCTAGAGCTGCATTACTAGCCTCTACCATTACTCGCACCAATGGCTCTGTACCACTAGCACGCACAATTACGCGTCCATCATTAGAAAGTAAGTGTTCAACTTCTGATATAGATTGTTTCGCAGCATTTTGCCAATCAAATGATTTATTTGCTAAGCGAATATTAATCATCGTTTGCGGATAGTCCTTCCAATCGATAACTTGATCTAAGTTTTGATTTAAAACTACTACACCAGCCAGCACCTGTAAGGCTGCAATTATGCCATCACCTGTTGTATGTTTGTCCAGGCAAAGTATATGCCCTGAGGCTTCACCACCGACCAGCCAATCACGCTTTAATAGCTCTTCGACTACATAGCGGTCACCAACTTTGACCCGCACTAACTCATAACCTTGATTCTTAAGTGCTGCTTCCATTCCCATATTGGTCATAACTGTTCCAACAACACCCGGTAACTTTCTGCCTAATGCTTCATATGACTTCAATATTAAATAAATTAGCTTATCACCATTAAGTAAGTTGCCCCTGCTATCACTAAAGACAACTCGATCACCATCACCATCAAAAGCAATCCCATAATCTGCTTTGTATTTTAGCACTGAATCAACCATAGTTTCGGGATAAGTTGAGCCACAATTATCATTGATATTCACTCCATCTGGCGTACAAGCTAATTTAATTACTTCCGCACCAAGTTCTTCAAATACATGTGGCGCAACATGATAACCAGCACCGTTAGCACAATCAAGAACAATTTTCAAGCCTTTGAGATCTAAATTATTGGGAAAAGTACTCTTACAAAACTCAATATAGCGTCCCTGCGCATCACTTAAACGACGAACTTTACCTAGTTTAGGCGCAATTTCCATTTCTTGATCTAAAATAGCTTCGATTTCTAATTCAACTGAGTCGGCAAGTTTAGTACCATGTTCAGAAAAAAACTTAATACCATTATCATAATAAGGATTATGAGAAGCACTAATCACAACGCCTGCGGATAAGCGCAATGTCTTTGTAAGATATGCAATTGCAGGGGTTGGGATTGGACCTGCCATATACACGTCAACTCCGGCATACGCAAATCCAGCTTCGAGCGATGACTCAAAAAGATAGCCCGACAAACGCGTATCCTTACCAATAATAACTGCTGGTTTCTTACTCTTAGCAGCAAGAATTTTACCTGCCGCATAACCTAAGCGCAAGGCAAAATCTGGAGTTATTGGAAACGTACCAACCTTACCACGTACACCATCAGTGCCAAAATATTTACGCATTTAGCTTCCCTCTAATTAGCTAATTTAAATCAGACTATCAACTGTAGTTGTAGAAGAATTTGCATCATGTGTATGATATATTCAATATCTTTGGCATCAATGGTTTCGATCTCCAACAACATTTTTGCCATCATCTCAACTTTGTCGCGGTTATCAGTTAATAACCTACGCGCAACTTTGTACTGTTCTTCCAAAATACCGCGTACTGTTTCATCAATTTTCTGCATAGTTGCTTCTGATACATGTTTGGTTGAGGTAACACTACGTCCCAAAAATAGCTCTGACTCATTTTCACCATACACTACCGGACCCATTTCATCAGTCATACCAAAACGGGTAACAATTTTACGAGCCAAATCAGTTGCACGTTCAAAATCATTACTCGCACCTGTCGTCATCTGATTCATAAATATTTCTTCAGCTACCCGACCGCCAAACAATATCGCAATTTGGTTAATCAGATAATCTTTAGTGTATGAATAACGATCCTCCTCTGGTAACTGCATAGTTACGCCCAGCGCACGTCCGCGTGGAATAATTGTAACTTTATGCACCGGATCAGTACCTGGTAATAATCTTGCAACAATTGCATGTCCTGATTCATGGTATGCGGTATTGCGTTTTTCATCATCTTTCATCACCATTGAGCGACGTTCTGCACCCATAATGATTTTATCCTTAGCATCCTCAAAGTCATGCATATCAACCAATTTTTTATTACGACGGGCTGCAAACAAAGCTGCTTCATTCACCAAATTAGCTAAATCAGCACCTGAGAAACCTGGTGTTCCACGAGCGATTATTGAGCCCTCAACGTCATTTGCAACTGGTACTTTACGCATATGAACATTTAAAATTTGCTCACGCCCTTTAATATCAGGAAGAGGAACAACTACTTGACGATCAAAACGACCTGGACGCATTAAAGCAGGATCTAATACATCAGGACGATTGGTTGCAGCAATAATAATTACTGTCGTATTGGTATCAAATCCATCCATCTCAACTAACATTTGATTTAACGTTTGCTCGCGTTCATCATTACCACCGCCTAAGCCAGCGCCACGTTGGCGACCGACCGCATCAATCTCATCAATAAAGATAATTGCAGGAGCATTTTTCTTAGCTTGTTCAAACAAATCACGTACCCGCGAAGCACCGACCCCCACAAACATCTCAACGAAATCTGAACCAGAAATACTAAAAAACGGAACACTAGCTTCACCAGCAATAGCTTTAGCTAATAAAGTTTTACCAGTTCCCGGAGAACCGCTTAAGAGAACACCTTTGGGAATACGACCACCTAAATTCTGATATTTGCTCGGATCTTTGAGGTAGTCAACAATCTCCATAACCTCTTGCTTAGACTCTTCACAACCAGCCACATCATTGAAGCGAATTAAATTTTCTTTACTATCAATCATTTTAGCCCGGCTTTTGCCAAAACCAAAGACGCCACCAATTCCACCGCCACCCTTACCGCCAGCAGCACCCTTCATAAAGTAAATCCAGATCCCAATTAGCAAGAGCATCGGGAACCAAGAAATGAAGATATTCATCAGCAAGGATTCTTCTTTAGGCTTTGCTTGGAATGTAACTTTATTTTTGATTAAATCATTTACTAGTTGAGGGTCAAATGGCGCGAAAGTAGTAAATTTACTATCATCTTTTCTTATACCATTAATCCACTGACTTTGCGCATTGTTACCTTCGATAACAATGCTTTTAACTTGCCCGCCTTCTAATTCACCGATAAACTGTGAGTAAGGTACCGTATTTTTAGTATCACGAGTATCATTAAATTTATTAAAAACCACCATAAGCCCAAGACCGATTAGCAACCAAATCAATAAGCTTTTCAACAAATTACCATTTCGCATAAATTCTTCCAATAATTGTAAATCAACTTCCCACTTATTTTTTTAAGCAGTACCATTCACGTTTTTTAGAAAATAAGATATGTTATTATATCATACTAGCTTCTTACCTTTGCAAAGTAAGTATGTTTCACTACTCTTACTTCGCGATGCGCTTGGTTTGCGAATAACTACCTGCGTAAAAAGTTCACGCGCTTGTTTTACTAGATTATCAAACTCATAACCATGAAAAACCTTAATCAAACAATGCCCGCCGACTTTCAGATGCTCCTTGGCAAAATCAAATACCAACTCAACTAAATAAGCTTCGCGACTTTGATCAACTTGTTTAATCCCAGATAAATTAGGTGCCATATCGGAAATAACTAGGTCAACCTGACGCTGATTAATCGTTTCCAGCAAAGCATCCAAGGTAGTTTGTTCAGTAAAATCACCATGAATAAATTTAAGCCCAGAAAGCGGCTGAATTTCAAGGAGATCAACGCCAATTACAATTCCATTTGCCGGAATCTTAGCTAAAGCTATTTGCGACCAGCTTCCAGGAGCACATCCCAAATCAACAACGATGTTAACGCCATTAAAAATTCGATCTTGCTCATCCAGTTCAATTAGCTTATATGCAGCACGTGAACGAAAACCATCTTTTTGCGCTTGGTTTACGTAGCTATCATTAACATGTTGTGTAACCCAGGCTTTTATTGACTTATTTTTCCTAACCTTCTCACTCATAGCGAATCACGTCCAATCAATTTAATTATTAAATGGCTCAGCACATAATATCCGGTAATAATTAATGTAGCTAAGTTAAGGTAACTAAAAATATCATTAAATTTAATCAATGGCAATAAGCTTGGTACGTTACTAATATTTAAAATTAGTAAAGATGCAATTATTACTATATAAGCAACTACATTGACTATATAATGTTTAGTAAGTCCAAGTAAATTTAAAATAAGTGGTAAGCCTAGAACTAGCAATACCGCAAAAAGATAATATAAATCAAAAAACTTATAAAATACTAAACCGATACAAATAGCAACTGCAGTGTATGCAAATAAAAACACCCTCGCAGCCCACAGATTTTCTAAATCATCGCCAGTTTTATTAAACCTAGGCACGTAAAAACTCTGAATTGTTACAATATTCACGAAAGCCAAAGACTCTGTGACCGACTTATAAAAAAGTAAAATCACGAGAAATAAAGACACAAAAGCAGCAGGTAAAGAATGTTTAACCATTACCATTGCAGCACTAATGTAATCAAAAGAATTTTGAGCACTATCAATTGGCTCCATATCATTAGAATTTGACATTTGTTTAGGGATAATACCACGTGCTAAACTTGGCGTATCACTATCAACCGCTCGCACCACAAAACCAATCGAGCCATCTTCCAGACGCGTTTGCTGAGTTACTAAACGTTTACCATCACTAAGGGAACTAGAGCTTGGTGTCGCCAATGCCAAGATACCAGTTAAAACAAATAAACACAATACCAACAATTGGATTAATTTACTGAATGCTAGCTTTGGCTTAGCCTCCGTGCCTGATTTAACAGACTTAATCCGGTTTAGAGGATTAATCAATACCATTAGCATAGCGCTCACAAAAACCAACCACAACTGTGGAAGCATCGAATAGTTCAGAGGTAAAGTTGTAAAATGATTAGCCGAAAGTTTATTTTCAGTCGCAACATTATGTAAATTAGCAATTAAGTTACCATTACCAATATCATGATAAGCAATGACAACCACAACTGCGACAATCAGAGAACTTAAGATTAATACCAGAATTTGATTATAGAGCACACTAACTACTCCGCCAATCAATAGGCAAATAAGAACTACGCCTAACAAAGATAGGGTACTATTTCCAAACTCCCAGCCCAAAAGATTTTTTAATATCCACACCATGACACAAATTGCAATACTCGCACTAATCAACATAAATAGTGCATAGCAGATCAACATAACGCGCTGATGAATATTAGTTGCAACACTTGATGTCATAGAATTAAGGGAAGATGACTCGGCTAATTTATTCCCTAAAAAATAAGAAGCAACTATGAAACATGGTATGAAAAGGCATAATGCGGGAATACCTGCATATGCACCATAGCTACTTAGCAACAAAAACTCAATTAAGCCAAAACCACCCATGCTTAGACAAATCATCAATGTATTAACACGGTGGTTTTGCATAACAAGATAATCAGCGCTTGATAGGTTTTTACGCCGAAAACCATATGAGATAATCGCAATTATTCCAAGTAAAATCGTCATCATTATGTAATCAAGATTCGTTATATTTAATAAATGCATCCAAATATCCAATAAAAGTTACAGTTCTTATGAGTATTATAAATATGTGTAGTACACAATGACAAGAAACATCACCTATGCTAATTTTTATAATATACCCATCGTCTTTGAATCTTGTACTTTATCATATTTCAAAAAAACTCGTCATGTACTTCTGAGTACACTTCCGTAATACGAGTGTTCGTCTTTTTTCTATCAATACTTCGCATCCAAGAATCAAATACTTCAAGTATAGAGGGGTATTATAAACTAAACAAAAAAAAGCGATGACAATAATTGTCATCGCTAATATTTTATTAAGATTTAGTTATTAGCCGAATATCCCATGCCAAAAACCAGCAACGGTTGCCGTCATAAACCCGGCCATAATTGCCGCAGTTAGTGCTTTAAACCCCATAGAGGCTAGATCAGACTGCCGGCCTGGTGCCAATGCAGAGAATGCTCCCATTGAAATACCAATTGATGAAAAGTTAGAAAAACTAGCTAAGGCAAAAGTCGAGATAAATATTGAATTAGCGGATAGAGCTCCAGCTGCTTCCATTTTACCCAAACTCATATACGCGACAAACTCATTAATTGCAACTTTTTGCCCGAGCAAGCTTCCAACCTGTAAGGTTTCATTCCAGCTAATTCCCATAAAGAATGCGAAGAATCTAAAAATAAGCCCAAATAGAAACTCAAGCGATAAGCCATCAAATGCTTTATTTGACATGCTTTGCACCCACATATTAAGGTGAGCAATATCGCTAACCCAAAATAAAATTCCATCTATAGCGTGAACTAATGGAATAACTGCCATTAAGGCTGCGCAAATCGCAACTCCGATTTTAACCCCAGTAAAAGCTCCATGCATAATTGCATCAATTGCGCTATCAACTTGCATGCCACCAACTTTAATATGCGCAGAATCCATGATCTTGTCATATTCTGTTTCTGGAAAAAATATTTTGGCAAAGATAATTGCTGATGTGGCATTCATAAACGTCGCGGTTAATAATGACTGTGCAAAAATTAACTCTTTCGCATGATCTCCACCACCTAAAAAGTTTAAATAAATCCCTAACGTCGAACCAGATAAATTAGCCAAACCAGCAACAAAAGCACATGCCAACTCTGAACGGGTCATTTTGGCTACATATGGACCGATTACCATTGGACCTTCAGACTGACCAAGAAAAATATCTGCAATAACGACGAGGCTCTCAACACCCGATAAGCGAATAGTTTTACGCAGTAAAAACGCCAATAGGACAATAACTCTCTGCATTATTCCAAAAAAGTATAGCAATGAAATAACACAACCAAAGAAAATAATTGTTGGCACTACAACTAATGCGAAGACAAAGCCATATTTAGATTTATCAACTAAACTACCGAAAACAAATCCTGCGCCTTCATTAGCATAGTCCATAAACTTTAACAAACCCGCAGAGAGTAATTGCAACACGGAGCTAACTGCTGGAACATAACGAATTAAAAGGAATAAGATATTCTGCATAATAAATGCAGTTAAAACTAATTTCCAATTAATTGCTTTACGATTTTCTGAAAAACAAAAAGCAAGTGCAATTAGAAAGAAAAAGCCAAGAAAACTCTGTATCACTAACCCAGACATCATCCATCTCCCTCATATAAATAACACCATATTTTACATAAAAACCATATTCTAAAGATTGTTAAAGTGTAATTTTCTCTAATGCACAAGCAAAAAATCCATCTGTATCATGTGTGCCTGGATTTAGTTCTAAGTAATCTGATGAACCAAGCCCAAGACCCTTAAGCATAACAACCTGATCTATATTTACTATTTTAAAATCTTGATTAAGTTCTAGAAATTGAGTTATGATATTCTGGTTTTCATCATCAAGAATACTACATGTTGCATAAACCAACCGCCCACCAGCTTTTAGCAGGCGAGCTGCAGAATTTAAAATAGATAATTGTTTTTCATTGATCTCACCTAAGCTCTGTTCATTATGACGAAATTTTAGATCAGGATTACGCCGCAATGTTCCCAAGCCAAGACAGGGAGCATCAACAAAAACCCGATCAATCTTACCAATCAAGCGTTTCACTTTCATGTCATGCTCACTACTAATTAGTTGTGGAAATATGTTAGATAGCCCTGAGCGCGCTAGGCGGGGAGTCAAATTTCCCAAGCGACGTTCATTTACATCAAAAGCATAAATTCGACCGCTATTACGCATTAGCATCCCAAATAGCAGAGTTTTACCACCACTGCCAGCACAAAAATCAACCACCATTTCACCGCGCTTAGGTTCCAATAAGAGCCCCGCTAGCTGACTAGCCTCATCTTGGACTTCGATCACGCCATCAGCAAATAGTTTATTACCCATCAGAGCAGTTCGCGAACTTAGTTTAATTCCAAATGGTGAATACTTGCTAAGCTTTGCCCTTAGTCCAGCTTGCTCTAATTCCTGCATAACCTCATCACGATTTTGTTTAATCGTGTTAACTCTTAGAGTTAGGGGCGCAGACTTGCTCATCGCACTAGCCAAAGTACGAATTTCATCCATAGTATAACGTAAACTAAGTTTATCAATTACCCACTGTGGCAACTCAACCGTGGTCAGATCGGGATTGGCAAGTTTATCAATTTCGCCCAAATTAATCGTTTTCAAGTCACGTAATTGCTGGCGATTAACCCCCAGTAACTTTAGCCAAACATAGCCAATCAACGTAAACGAGTTTTTAGGATTTACTACTTTGCTAAGTTTATTATAATTGCGCAAAATTGTATAAATAGTCTCAGCAACAACGTTTCGATCACTGATACCTAACTTACGATTTTCACGAAAAAAGTTTGACAATAGCCCATCTGCTGGCTGCTTAAACTCTGACACTAAAAACCATAATTTAGTACAAGCACGCGCAACATTATCATTTACAATTAACATTATTTTCCTCTTGATGCTTTTTTATAAGTGCATCTAAAATTATTGGTGGAACATATTTAGCAACAATTTGCTGCCACCCACTAGTTCCTACAAAGCCCTTAACCAGGCTGGATGATACCTCAGCATAGTCACGAGGTGGAATTAAAAAAATAGTATCAATGGAAGCAGATACATCAGAATTTATATATCTAATCGTCTTTTCAAATTCATAATCCTGAGCATTCCGAATACCGCGCACAATATAAGCAGCATCTTCTTTTAGAGCATAATTTACTAAAAACTCACCGCTAAATTGCCCAATTTTAATATTAGGGTATTGAACAAGAACTTGCTTTAATAAGTCAACGC
>Ga0214919_10010304_pt1 | contig 11879 bp, 9 predicted proteins | sample LL1503_MetaG_FD_177994 | JGI IMG/M metagenome (GOLD analysis project Ga0214919, IMG submission 177994) | Freshwater microbial communities from Lake Lanier, Atlanta, Georgia, United States - LL-1503 | ecosystem: Environmental > Aquatic > Freshwater > Lake | place: USA: Georgia | collected 2015-03-15
AACACCCGTAGGACCCGTAGGGCCTGTAACACCCGTAGGGCCTGTAACACCCGTAGGGCCTGTAACACCCGTAGGACCCGTAGGGCCTGTAACACCCGTAGGACCTGTAAAACCCGTAGGGCCTGTAAAACCCGTAGGACCCGTTACACCCGTGGGGCCTGTAAACCCCGTAGGGCCTGTAAACCCCGTAAACCCCGTAGGACCTGTAAACCCCGTAAACCCCGTAGGACCCGTAAAACCCGTAAACCCCGTAGGGCCTGTAGAACCAACACCTTTAATAATAGAATATATTGGTCCGATTAAACCATAGGGTGGTGTTGTAGATTTTTGCTGTGCTATTAAATCATATGTACTAGTATTCGGATCTCCTGTAGGACCCACATTCCACCCACCAACCGCTCCCAGTTGACCCGCAACCGGACCAATGTTAATAAACGGTAATGATAAACCTGTGTTAAAATATGCAGTTCCACTATCATCGATGCCAAGTTGGCTACTAGTATTATTAACACCAACAATATTAATAGTTCCAGGACCAACATTCAGTTCATTCCAAACAAATTCAACATTTCCCAATGCATATTTATTAGATACTGCAGGTAAGAAATCTCCATTAATTACTAACTGATTTAAACTTTTGTAAAACGAAACTCCAGAAACTGTGGATAAAGAATTTGAATATAATGTCAAATTGGTGTCACTTGTAATTGTTTTTATGATACCAATACTGTGATATTCTGATGATATAGTATTTGCTATCAAATCTTGCCCAACAAGTAATTCAGTTGTAAATTTTGTTGAAATTCCAGTAACAGTTGTAGTTGTTGACGCGTGAATTGTTCCCGAAGCAGGAGTATTTGCAGTTGCTAAAGGCGTATATTTTAAATCAGTACTCCCAGTTTCCCCCGATCCTGTATAATATACAAGCGCGCCAGTAGGCCCAGATGAAGTATTAGTAGAACTATTATCTACTATATTTTGTATGTAATAATATTCAACGTCTGTCGGATCATATCCCATTGTTGTAAAATTCGTTGGAATATTATAGTTAGACATTTATATATATATATATATAAATAATTATAAATGTTTTAACGTAGATTAGTTCTTATGGGTGCCGACCGTTTTTGCCACTCGGAAGCGTTTGTCTTGCGCATCAGTCTTACTGTCATATCGTCTCTGTGGGATATACTGTCGTCCAAAAATGCGCTTTCGGCCCGTCCGCGAATATCGTTCAAACTTTTTCCATGTGCTTCTGCAATCCCATACTTATCACCAAAGTTGAATGTATCCAGTTTATTTCTGGTAATGTAATTTGGCATCTTTACGTTATTGATATCGTCATATACAAATCGTGGTTGGCCAGTAACATCATCCACGTAATTCCTCGTTTGATCGCCATAACCATTAAAGCGTGGATCATATGTGTTATCAATTGTAGGAATATTTTTTTCGTATATTTGCGGTAATTCCGGCACATCCGTTGGATCGTGGTCTTCAATAAGCACACCACCGTTTACTTCTCTGATTGTACGGGGTAGGAACTGTTGCTGAAAACTTATTCCCGCATTTGCATTCACCTGTTCAATAACATCCTGTTTGTAGTAAGTGCCGGGCTGTACTATAGTTGTGAATAAACGATTATTATATTCTTTTAATGTATTACTTTGCCCGCAGTTTCCTTGTGGAAGATTGCTGGGAAAATCATTGTTTTGGAACTGTCCGGGATTGTAACCCTTTGATGTAATTACACTGTCATCCCATTGTTTTTCTTCATATTCAATGTGATGGGGAGTGTTGTCAATACTGTAATCTTCTATGAAATCTCTCGGGTTCCCCCTCGGATTTCCTTGCGGGTTAATATAAGTTGCCGGTTCGTAATTGCCCATTGGTTTAGTTGCTGTTGCCGGTTCGTAATCTTCTTTTACTCTCTGTGTAACTTTTGCTTTATAATCTTCTTTTACTCTCTGCGGAACTTTTGGTATATAATCTTCTTTTACTCTCTGCGGTTCGTAATCTTCTTTTACTCTCTGCGGTTCGTAATCTTCTTTTACTCTATGTGGAACGTTTGCTTTATAATCTTTTTTAGAGTTTGCATCCTCAGTGTCCCAGCTAGAAATATCATTCTTAGATAAATATCCAGATAAATATAGATTTTCATTGCTTGAACCGTTTATTTTATTCGGAACAAGCATGGGATTGGCTCGCCAATCGAGACTGTACATAGGCCTAGTAATCATTGGCGGAATCAACGTCTTTGGGTTTTGCCCACCGTACAACGACGCATTAGGTGATTGGCGGTTAGACTCGTCAATTACATAGCTAGGAATGTTATACGCGTTTTCAAGATTTTTAACTGCACATTCTAACTGACCCGGCTTATCGCATGGCTTTTTCCGAGAGTAAATATCATTAGGCATCGTACTAGGATAGTAATCTGTAGTTTTAGAGTTGCTATTTATTGCAGAACCGTTCTGTTTAAAATTGCTTTGAACATTCGATCCTGTCAGTGTTACAGGACTGATATAAGCATCTTCTGTTTTGGACGTACACGTTCCGGGCTGTGCAAATATCAGCGGAGAAAATGTCTCTTTAATGTCCTTACGTACTGTTGGATTAGTGTAGATAATTAATATTACGAAAACGACAACTATCATAAAAATATATTTCATATCCATTTATTATATTATTAATTTAAATAGAATATGATATTTTTGTACATGGATCAAACTGATTTTTTAATACACAAATCTAAATCAACCAGATGTCCGATGAATATAAAGCTACATTTCTCAACATTGTCAACAATATTGTTGCCAATGTTGACAACACACAACTAAAGGATAATTGTATAGTTGTGTATAATCTAATCTTTTTCGGATTCCTGCAAAAGGAATCTGAAAGGTTGCTTAACTATCTTTCTAAGTTTGAAAGCGGGGCTTTCACTCGTCGCGGGACCAAAAATCTAGAGAAAATTCTAGACACTTTAATTAAAACCGGTATTAAGAAGATGGGTGGTAACATGGTGATGACGAACATTCCCAAACAGGGCATACTCCGCGATGCGGATGTAGAAGAAGAAGTAAACTGTATTCATATTTATGACACAATCGAACAGTTTATTGCCCCCCAGAAAGTTGTTAAGATGAGCAACAATACATATGTAATATTCTTCGACCGCCATCGCGATGCCATAAATGTAACTAACAAGCTTGACGGAATGCTAATCTCTGGCAACCCGATTAATGCATATACAGTTGATCCGGACATTGTTGACGAATTCAGAGACTTGCGCAGTATTCGCAGAGCTACGACATGTGACTATCGAGTGATAAACAGTATTTTTCTCATCTATTTGGCCGCAATGATGTATCTGGCTCTATATTATAAGAGCCAGAGGATTCCAGACATAAACTAATTCTTGTAATTAATTACAAGAATAAGACATTAAATTGGGGCAACGCTAGTTAATCGATCTTTAAATAATATAATTTACATAAGCACATTGAGTTTGTTTTTCATTTTTAATAACCAATATTATCAATTAAATTATTATACCCAATTCCTCCCACGACATAATTTTGTTTACACTCGTTTTTACATTCTTCCAAGGTTTGTATACCCGGCCCCCGCTTTACTGCTTGACAATACGAAAAACAATCGTTAGTTAATACTTTTGATACTTCTTGAGGAGGCATATTAAAATCCAGACCAGGAGGCAGCATATATTTTTCCTTTTTAAAAACCAAAACCACAATTAGTAAAATCCAAGCGATTATTCCAGATGCTAAAATCATATTTTGAGGAGTGTACACAGACATTTATTTTATTGATTTTTTATTTATTTTGTTTATAAAACAATGTCTGGACAAATAGTTACAGAAATATGTATGGCTTTTGGTAGAGATGTTGAGATATACGTTCCAACCGCTCTAACTTTTGTGTATGTTTTATATATGGGATTTACATTAGGCCACAAGATTGGATATTTCTTAGATACACTAAATTAACTTGTAATTAATTACAAGTCTAGAAAAAAGAGAAGGAAAGTTTGGGGTTCGGGGCACACCCGCCAGCAAGGCCATAGATTATAATGGCCAATCCAAGCACAAGGCCTATTCCGGGGGCAAACAATAAAATAATTAGAATAACCGTGATCCACATGTTCCAATTTTGCGCCTTGGAACATTCTAGTATATAATGAACTGCCAAAATAAGGATAAGAATATCGATTATGGCGACGACAATAATAAAGATAATAAAATCTCTAACAAACTTTTCGCCTTCTTTTAAAGACATATGGCCTCCAGTATGGCCTTCAATATAGTCTCCAGTATGGCCTTTTGTATAGCGTTTGTGTTTGAATTGTTCTTCTTTGTGTTGTAATATTGCGCTTAGTGTTATCAAAGACATTTATATTATTATTTTTTTTTATTATTTGTTTAAAAACTTGTCAAGAATAAAAATGGAAAAAAATAGAGATGCAATAATTGATTTCCTTAAAACTGCAGATCATCAACATTTAAAAGTTGAAAAAATATTTAGTAGCGGCAGCCAGGGAGTATGCGGCCTCGTCAATATTAATAATAATATTCCAGTAGTATTCAAGGTTTCTCAATACATTGACTACATCGTCGAACACGAATACAAGGCCATGAAATTATTGGAGAGCATATATAATTTCTGTCCACACTATTCACTTGCATATAGTGTATACAGTGCAAATACCGAAGCCAAGATTAAAGAAGACAATAATCCCTTTATCGTCACGTCCAAATATCCCATCCGAAGGAGTTTTATCCTGGAAGAATTCGTCGACGGGCCGTCCTTCAAGCAGATTCTGAACAAGACATGCTCCAAGGAGTGCTTTGTAAGCATTACGAAACAAGTTTTGGCAAGTATTAATATATCTGGGAACAAACTCAACTTTTCCCATTATGATTTACACTCGAGCAATATTCTTATAGAAAAATGCAATGTTGACAATGTTAATCTTTATATATTCGATGGATCTGGGTACAATTTAATGCTCGTGCCTACTCACGGAGTAACCCCCAAAATCATCGACATGGGCTTCGCATACGCAAAGGGTATGGAGGGGAGCGAGGTGACGGTAGACCTCTCTCACTCCGACCGGGGATATTTCTGTAACCGATATTCGTGGCTGACAGACTATAAAGTGTTTTTGGTTTCACTATTCGCAGATGTCAAAGAGATTCTGAAAGAAAACGGCTCTGTGTTTGGAGAAGCAATTGTGTTTATGAACATTGTTAAAAATTTGTTTAAATCCCTTAATATAAGCTGGCATTCTGGGTGGGACAAGTATAAGGGCGACGAAGCATCGGACAAAACAATCCATCGAATCGCAAAAATCTTCCGTGTAAAATCTGGATTGTTTAAAGATTCTCCACATGCATGCTTTGACATAATTATTTCCCTGTGCGGTTTCCCGCTCAAGCATCTTCCAACTCTCCAGAAAGACATCCGCTTATGCTATCCGGCGTTTCTGAACGAGTTTTTGAAGATTGAGAAGGAAATGACTGTCCCTGTATATAAACTCAATATGTTAAAAACAATTGTTGATAGTGCAAAACTTGTAAAACAAGAATACTTGAACTACGATACCCGATCCGACGCTGTCCGCAAATTCAAACTCGCGGTGGAATCGGAATTTACGCGCATTTCAAAATATTGCCTGCCCAGAATCAACTATGAGATTATGCTATGCAGCGTGTATTCCCTCGCCTATTGCTATTCTGGTCTGCTCAAGAAATACCTTGACGACACATATAGTAAAATCATTTCAACATACGAGACCGTCGTTCCGGAAAATGGCAACGAAATCGTTGAGATCTTCAACATTAACTTCGAGGACCCGTACATATATAATAGTAATAGTGTTATAAACATATATGACTCGGTTGCAGAAAAGGCCACTAGTTTTCAACTGTTGCCCGAAGAAGTAGAAAAGGTTAATAGCCTGCCCCATTACGCCAAGGGCGAATATGTCTACACACTATATAAAACTAAAACACCGTAGAAAACATTAATTTATTAATAAATTAATTTGTATATGTATTCATTGAACGTAATTTATTATTAATAATAAATGGATAATGTTCCAAGATACATGTTTACATACAGTGGTGACGGAATGGTTACAATACACGACACATTCACAAATACATGGGACTCAATAACGATACGGCGGCTACAAAAATTATACGGGCCAAACAAAATATTAAAGAAATGTATTTCGACAGACAATTATAATTTGGTCGGATACCAATATTATGCCGATTTGCGTCGACGGAAACATTCTAAAATAGAAAAAGGGTCAACAATACAATTAAACGCGGAAAACAAAACCGTACACATCACTTTTCCAACCGGACAGACTAAAGAACAAGATATTGTTGGTTTTGTATTCGAGTATATTATTCCGTTTATGAAGGGAGTTGGCGATACACAAATTATTAGAGATAACCCTCTTGGATTATCTACTTCAACAGCAACCGAGTTGATTGAGATTGCAATTACAGAACAAAGGAAAGTAACATATTCACATAGAGATGCTAGGTGAACATTTCTTCCTCAATCTTCTTTTTGTCAAACACCCCCACACACGCATCGCGATCCCATGTGCTGTATGATACCATAATTTCAGTTTCTGTAACGATAAGTCCCAATGCATACTCTATCTTTTCGCCACCAAATTTGAACAAGTTGGACCATCGCTTAACATTAAATGTTTCGGGGTCTAGAACTACAAGAAAATGGTAATATTCGCGTGGGGTTGAGTACTCAACTATATGACACAGGAACCAAGCCTGGTTATTAAATATAAATCCGTTAGTGGAGCCTCTGGCATGTCTAAAAAACGGAGGGGTAGGTATAGTCTTAACAATCTCTAGTTTATATTCATCTTCCTTTGTTACAATTTCGCCAACAATTAGCGGATACCATTGGTATATTAAACGATTTTTTAACATAACCCAATTTTTTTCGCAATCTTTGTTGAATGGTGACGGCACCACTTTCCATTCTAATCCAGGCTTATCAAAATGGTATTCTCCATACCCTATATTTACCCTATCGACTGTACCGATAAACATATGCTTATTTAAACTTTCAATATATCCAACCTTAATATCATCAATCCCCACATACTGTTGATCCCATTTTGTTGGAATATGATCAACAATCGGTTTTTCGTTATCTAGTTTATATAATTTATTTACAGATACTATTTTGCAATCGGTTTGGTTACGGTCATTAGTATTTAAAGTGTATACGCCATCTGCTTCTAAGTAATAATTTACATATCGTACATTAATCCAAGTTTGGAAGTCATCGTCTTGGAAGATGCATGGATTGCTTGCTCGCATTTCATAAGAATTACCTTCCATATCCATTTTAACAGTACATTTAAATGATGTATTTCTTAGTAAATATTTTGATAACTTTGGAGCGTAAAACTTATAGTTTGACAGCGCATTGTTGTACATATTATCTGGAACAAAGTTTAACACCTTATTAGCCGGCTTATGTAGATTTGGTACATTATTGTAAAAACCAAGAATACACAATTCATACAGAAACTTCCAGTGATATACATCATCGTGGATAAAAAGTTTGTCATTATTTGGATATGCGATTTTCAGTCCAATATTACAGAAAAGCATTCCTGCATTATGTTTTCCTTTTTCGCGGTAGTACTTGCATATTTCATATATTGACTCTGAACGCGTTGGGTGGTGATTGTATCCGTCCATCCACGCACATATTGCCATTTCCGGCTGTTCAAGTGCCATATAACACATTCCCAACCGTAGGTAAGAATAAAATACTTCTTCATTCCATCCTCCCATTTCAATACGCTTTTTATAGTATGGAATTGCATAATCCTTTTTATTATAGTCAAAATATGAATTGGCCAAATAGAAACAATGCCGTACATTGTCGGGCTCGTCTTTATTTGCTTTTTTCAATAGACGAATATCACGTACAAACTTATCACCCTTCGATCCTCCATCTCCAATGTCAATAATCCACAATGTTTCTAATTTATCCAAAGACGATCCGCTTGGCATTTCATAATATTCGTGTGTTGGGCCTACACACTTGGCGTCGCAATTTAATTTTATCAGACGCGTGTTTTCATATGACAGAGTCCCGCTTTTTTGGATAAGAGTATACGAGTCACATGTGAGAGATTGTTTGTCAAAATCGGGGTTTGTTACTAACATCATATCGGCATCCATCAACAATGCATATGTCGCTTTGCCGCGTGCGGCATTTAACGCATATGTACGATTATATCCGAAGTTTTCAAATGGTTTATTGATTATTTCGCCCGGAATATTTTTTTCTAAAAAAAAGTCGGTTATAAGTTTTATGGTGTTGTCGGTGGATCCGGTGTCGCAAATTACATAATAGTCTATGATTTTATAAACGCTTTTCATAAGTTTTGTAATTACACCAGATTCATTTTTGACAATCATGTTTAGACATAATGTTACTTCTGCCATATTTATTAAATAATTAGTAACTTTAAATCAAATACCTATTTAATTTTCGCCTTCATATGCAAGAATTGCGCGCCGCACATATAATTCAAATGACGCATCATCAATGTATGATTTGAATTCTTCCTTCAACTCTTCAATAATGTTTGACAGTACGTAGCGGAAGAATTTCAAGAAGTTTCGCCTCTTATCATATTCATGTGTCGGAACTATCATCTCTTCAATAATAAGATTCATAAATTCGTTGTTACAAACAGATGAAGTGGTGCATATGTGCAAACATTGTTCGCCGTTGCAATAGTAACAGTTACCACATGCTTTTTCTTTGATGCGCCGGAGCCGATGCTTTAGATACTTTTTATGGTATGAGTATGTACATACACTATCATTGCAATTGCAAAACCGATCGACCGATAGATGGAGGCATTCATCACTTTGAAGTTTTCTTATACGAGCATTCAATCGTCCAGTCAAATTACCAAGTATCTGTTCTTCAAACGAGATCGTTATCTTAAGATCACCGACAAAACCCGAAACTGTGTTCATGATCCGCTCGAATATCCCGGTTGAACATAATCCGCTACTCTCTGACAATTCCTCGATTAGGCGGAACATCAAAATCTCTTTTAGCCCTTCTTCTTGAGTGTTGATAAACGAATACATGTATACTAATGCAAAGTTTAGAGTTGTATTAAATTTTGTATATCGCGCAACATCCAAATCAATTCGGTTAAGAGTTATATCAATCATATTTTTATCATCCAGAGTTGTAAGATGCGCGCGCACAAATTCATATGTTATTTCATTTCCGTTGTTAATCTTCATCAATGGGATTGCCATTATCATTTCGAGAATTTTGCACGAGCTCTCTTCGATTGTCTGGCTGTGTGCGTTCTGGGGATTTTGATATATATTCACCGGTTTTTTATTGTTATTTCCTACAAGTATTAGTGTATTTAATAATCTCTTGCCAATAACTTTGTCTGCTTCTGTTCCATATTTGAGAATGACATCCACGGCATCTGCGCGAGATTTATATTCGTATATATCATTATTACATATACTTATCATTGTAGCAATACACTGCGAATAATTATCTTCTGGATATTGTGAGAATAAATACTGTGCAGCGAGAATTCGTTCACACACCCCGTTATCTCCCGCGAGAAATGATACTAGAGCAGACGTCTGAAAGTATATAAGATCGAGATCTAACTGGCAATGTTCTGTAGACGACATTTTACGCATATTGAACATGGTCTTTAACGCCATGATTGTTTTGTATCTAAACAAAGAATCTACCGATCTATTATTTACAAACTTGTTAAATAGTTCACCCGCATACATTTTATACGTCTGGCTGAACATTAGGCAGACGTACATATCTACTTTCTTGGAAGTATTTACTGTATTGAGTGTGTCCGCTTCAAGTTCTTCGCATACACACTTGAGAGGTAGGTAATACTCAGAGTCCAAATCTGGAACGGAGTATACACTAAAGTTTTTTGCCATTTCACATCGTAAGTCAAGAGAAATATTTATGTCGGCACATATAGCAATAATATACTCTTTTATAATAGATGAATTACTAATTGTAAATACAGCCATTATCTTGTTAAGGGTTTCGGATAGGTGTTCTTCATCAACACTTTTACTATATTGTATTAATGCGCATAATCGTTCCTCGGTGGATATTGTGAAATCTAAAATAGAATTGCTGTCGATGACACTTACACTAGGCTTTTCAGTATCATCGATCAACAACTCAACTATATTAGAAGTTTGCATTTATAAATTATTTATACCTATAAAACTGAATTTAATAATGAACAATCACGTAAAATGGATCGTTTGGTAAAACTATATTCGAAAATGGGGCTTTCGGCGTTTAAGGAGGAACTGACAACGATTGATACAAAACAACTTCTTATTATCAAAGATAATCTTAATAACAGGTATTATAATACCGGAGAAGATGTCATTGATGACAATAAATACGATCTTATTGCGGACGAGTTAACACGCCGGGGTGAAAAATTGGCTACTGGTTGTAAACTACGCGACGGAGACAACGCCGTGCTTCTTCCTTATTACATGGGTGGCATGGACAAAGTGAAATGTGGCGAAGACAAACGAATTGCCGAATGGGTGACAAAAAACAAATCTCCTTCTTATATTGTCAGCAATAAACTGAACGGAGTGTCTTGTCTTGCCGTGTTTGGAGATAAAGGCGTAAAGCTTTATACTAGAGGGGATTGTACGGTCGGTGCAGATATTTCGTATTTAGCAAAAAACATACATGGCTTGCCAATCATAAAAAGCGGCATTGTGCGCGGAGAACTTATTATCCGAGACAAGGATTACTTGGCGGATCCAGATAAAAAGAAGAACTGTCTCTCTACAATTATAGGCGCTGTTAACTCCAAGACTTTGCAAGAAAGCGTAAACAAAATCCGATTTGTCGCGTTTGATCTGGTCGACGAAACCGTGTCTCATCTCCGGAATTTAAAAAAACTTGAATCATTAGGTTTTGAGGTTGTATACCATGAGATTGTAACCCCGGATTTTATTAATTCCACTACTTTGACAAATCTGCTTATTAAAAGGAAGGATACGAGCATTTACGATCTTGACGGACTTGTCATCCAGGGCGATGTACCATATGTAAGAACTGACGAAGGCAATCCGTCTTATGCGGTAGCATTCAAAGCCAATTTTGAAACTGCCGATGCCGAAGTCGTTGACGTTGTATGGGAAATAAGTCGATATGGAATTATAAAACCGCAAGTAAAAATTGTTCCAACCAAAATATGTAATATTACAAATGTATCCCTATCAGGATTTAATGCAAAGTTTATCAAAGATAATGTTATTGGAAAAGGTAGCATTATTAAAATTACTAGGAGCGGGGACGTAATTCCTTATATTTTAGGTGTTGTAAAACCCTCTGGTAGCAACGAACCACTATTTCCAGAGTATGATTTTTTGTGGACAAAGACGGGGGTCGACATATTTATTGCAGACAAAGTCGAAAACGCCGAGCGATCTATAGCCCAGATTAGCCATTTTTTTAAAACCCTCAATGTTAAACATATCAGCGACGGGGTCATAACCAAACTCTATAATGGTGGATATAAAACGATCAAGTCTATCTTGGAATTGGATCAGTCAAAAATGACATCTATTACAGGTATCGGAGACGGTATTGCAGCAAGAATACTTGAAGTGCACGCGTCTCTCAAGAACATAAACATAAACTATCTTATTTTGGCAAGCGGTATATTTGAGGGCTTTGGGGAAAAAAAGATTAGAATCATTATGAGTAAAACATCTTATACGAACGGGGTGTTG
>Ga0214919_10010308_pt1 | contig 11876 bp, 7 predicted proteins | sample LL1503_MetaG_FD_177994 | JGI IMG/M metagenome (GOLD analysis project Ga0214919, IMG submission 177994) | Freshwater microbial communities from Lake Lanier, Atlanta, Georgia, United States - LL-1503 | ecosystem: Environmental > Aquatic > Freshwater > Lake | place: USA: Georgia | collected 2015-03-15
AGCATGATGGGCGGGGTGATTTTGATCGCGTCTTCTTTGCCGCTGACCCGGAAGTTGGTCAGTTGCTTGGTGCGCGTGGCATTAACGACGAGATCGTTGTCGCGGTTGTGGATACCGACGATCATGCCCTCGTACACCGGGTCATTGGGCCGGACAAACATGCGGCCCCGGTCATCGAGCTTGCCCAGTGCGTAGGTAAATATTTCGCCCTCATCCATGGAGATCAGCACGCCATTCTTGCGGCTGCCAATCTCGCCTTTGAAGGCTTCATAACGGTCAAAAATATTGGCAATCAGGCCCGAGCCGCGCGTGAGGTTGAGGAACTCATTGGTGAAGCCGATCAGGCCACGGGCCGGGATTCGGTATTCCAGCCGCACCCGACCCCGGCCGTCGGGCTCCATATTGACCAGATCGGCCTTGCGCTCGCCCAGGGCCTGCATCACGCCGCCTTGGTGCTGGTCTTCGATATCAACCGTAACCATCTCGATGGGCTCGTGCTTTTCGCCATCCACCAGTTTGTAAACCACGCGCGGTTTGGAGACCGCCATCTCATAGCCTTCGCGGCGCATGTTTTCCAACAAAATCGTCAGGTGCAGCTCGCCGCGGCCCATGACCTCAAAAATACCCTCTTCGCCGGTCTCTTTGACCCGTAAGGCCACATTGTGTTGCAGCTCTTTCTGCAGCCGATCCCAGATTTGCCGGCTCGTGACGAACTTGCCTTCGCGCCCGGCCAGGGGCGAGGTGTTGACGCAGAAGTTCATGGTCAGGGTTGGCTCATCGACCTTGAGCATGGGCAGTGGCACCGGGCTCAGGGGATCGGTGATGGTTACCCCGATGCCGATGTCTGAGAGCCCGTTGATCAGCACGATCTCGCCCGGGCCGGCCTCCAGCGTCTGCACCCGCTCCAGCCCCTGGAAGGTCAGCACCTGGTTGATGCGACCTTTGACCGACCGCCCGTCTGGGCCCTCCATCACCAGCACATCCATCGAGGGCTTGATGGTGCCCGCGCTGATGCGCCCGACACCGATGCGCCCGACAAAAGTTGAAAAATCAAGGGCTGAAATCTGCAGCTGCAAGGGCGCCGCCGGATCGCCCTGTTGCGCTGGCACATGGCTGAGCACGGTGTTGAACAGAGCTGACATGTCTGGGCCCCACTGCTCGCCAGGGGCGCCCTCCTGCATCGACGACCAGCCGTTGATACCTGAGGCGTACACCACCGGAAAATCCAGCTGCTCGTCGGTCGCACCGAGCTTGTCAAACAAATCAAAGGCAGCGTTCACCACATAGTCAGGCCGTGCGCCGGGCTTGTCCACCTTATTGACCACCAGGATCGGCTTCAAGCCCAGGGCCAGCGCCTTCTTGGTGACAAAACGGGTCTGCGGCATCGGGCCTTCCTGCGCATCGATCAGCAGCACCACGCCATCAACCATGCTCAGTGCCCGCTCGACCTCGCCACCAAAATCGGCATGGCCGGGCGTGTCGACGATGTTGATGTGGGTGCCCTGCCAGGTCACGGCACAATTTTTGGCCAGGATGGTGATGCCCCGCTCTTTTTCAATCGCGTTGTTGTCCATCACGGTATCGACTACCTTCTCGTGTTCGGCAAAAGTGCCGGACTGCCGCAACAGTTGGTCGACCATGGTGGTCTTGCCATGGTCGACGTGGGCGATGATGGCGATGTTTCGTATTTGCTTGTTACTCATGCTTGACTTTCTCGTTGATCTCAAAAAGCGTTGGTTCGTCCGGCAGCGGCGCTGGGCTGGGCCCATTGCACCAACTGTCGGCCTGTTCTGACATTTGCCGAATCTCCACGGGGCTGAGCAAGCGCCCGGGAATAAGCTCCCCTGCCTTGATGTGCGCCGTGCCCAGCAGGGCCTGTTCTTGCTCGGCATACACCGCCACCCGACTGGCATCTGGCCCATGCCCCCGCCGGCGCATACCGCTGAGGAATCGCCCAGCATTCTCGTTATCCAATGTGACGGCCTGGTGCTGCCCGAGCAACACAGCCACGGGAAGCAGTCTGGCCAGTCGCTGCGCCGGCGCCAAGGCCTCAAGTTCAGACAGGCTGATGCACTGCGCGGCAGAAAAACCGCCAGTCTCGATCCGTCTGAGCACGCTGAGGTGCGCGCCGCAGCCCAGTGCCTCGCCGATATCCTCAGCCAGGGTTCGGATGTAGGTGCCCTTGCTGCATGCCACGCCCAGAGCGATGGCAAAACCGGCCTCATCCTGCCTTAAGGCCAGACTGAGGGAGTAGACGGTGATGTCTCTGGCCTCGCGTTCAAGCTCAATACCGGCTCGAGCGTACTCGTAGAGCGCGCGCCCATCTTTTTTCAAAGCACTGTACATGGGCGGGATTTGCCGCAGGGCCCCGGTGAACTGTTTTACCAAAGCAGACAGGCTAGCCGCAGTCACATCAACCGGCCGGATCGCGATAGGCTCGCCCTCGGCATCCCCAGTGCTGGTTTTGATACCCAAGCGCGCGACCGCCTCATAGGTTTTGTCTGCATCAAGCTGCAACTGGCTGAACTTGGTCGCCGCACCAAAGCACAGGGGCAAGACGCCGGTGGCCAGCGGATCAAGGGTGCCGGTGTGGCCGGCTTTCTCGGCCCCCAGCAGCCATTTGGCTTTTTGCAATGCATCATTGCTCGACAGGCCAAGTGGCTTGTCGAGCAGCAAAACCCCATGCACGGCCCGCCTGCTGGCGCGTATTTTTGGGCTGGCCTGGCCCCTGCGCTTTTCGATCACATGTGAATTGCTGCCCCCCAAGGGGGCCTTTGCACCCTCAGGCGGCCCGGCGATATGCATATCAGTCGTCTTTGGCCCGGGAGGACACGGCTCGCGCGATCAGGGCGTTCATGTCGGCAGCACGCTCGCTGGTGCGATCGAACACAAAGTGCAGGCTGGGCACGGTGTGAATACGCAGGCGCTTAAAAAGCCCTGAGCGCAAAAAACCGGCAGCCTGGTTCAAGCCCTCCTGGCAGGCAGCGCTGTCGCCTTGCAGCAGGCTGAAAAAAACCTTGGCATGGGCATAGTCGGGGGTGACCTCGACGCCTTGAATCGTCACCATTCCAACCCGCGGGTCTTTGAGCTCGCGCGCGATCAGCTCGGTCAGATCACGCTGGATCTGGTCGGCCACCTTGAAGCCCCGGTTGGGCGTACTGGATTTTTTGCGCACAGCTCAGCTCAAGCACGATTACAGGGTTCGGGCGATTTCGCGAATTTCATAAAACTCCAGCAGGTCGCCTTCCTGGATGTCGTTGTAATTTTTGATGTTCAAGCCGCACTCGAAGCTCTCTTTGACCTCTTTGGCATCGTCCTTGAATCGCTTGAGCGATTCAAGCTCGCCCGTGAAAACCACCATGTTGTTACGCAGCAAGCGCAAGCGCGCAGAGCGCCGCACCACGCCGGCTGTGACCATGCAACCAGCAATCGAGCCGATCTTGGAGACCTTGAACACCTGCCGGATTTCAGCTGTCCCGATGACTTCTTCTTTCTTCTCGGGCGTCAACATGCCCGACATGGCGGCTTTCAACTCATCGACGGCGTCGTAAATGATGTTGTAGTAACGAATGTCGACACCATTGTTTTCAGCAAGTTTGCGCGCGCCAGCGTCGGCCCGGGTGTTGAAGCCGATGATGACCGCTTTTGAGGCAATCGCCAGATTGACGTCGGATTCGCTGATGCCACCCACAGCCGTGTAGACCATCTGCACCTTGACCTCGTCGGTGGACAGTTTGACCAGCGACTGCGCCAGCGCTTCTTGCGAGCCCTGTACATCGGCCTTGACGATGATGGGCACCAATTTGATTTCGCTCGCAGCCATGTCGGCAAACATGTTTTCGAGTTTGGCCGCCTGCTGCTTGGCCAGTTTGGTATTGCGGAACTTGCCCGCCCGGTAGGTGGCGATTTCACGGGCACGCCGTTCGTCAGACATCACCATGAACTCGTCTCCCGCCTGCGGGACTTCGGTCAGGCCCTGGATCTCGACCGGAATCGACGGCCCCGCAGTTTTGATCGTCCGGCCATTTTCATCCAGCATGGCGCGCACCCGGCCATAGGTGGAGCCAGCAAGCACGATGTCACCGGCCTTGAGGGTGCCAGACTGCACCAGCACAGTAGCCACCGGGCCGCGACCCTTGTCAAGCTGGGCCTCGATCACCAGGCCCTTGGCCATCGCGTCCACCGGGGCGCGCAACTCAAGCACCTCGGCCTGCAGCAACACCTGCTCAAGCAGGGCATCAATGCCCTGTCCGGTTTTGGCAGAGACGGAAACAAAGGGCGAATCGCCACCAAATTCTTCCGGCACCACTTCTTCGACCACCAACTCGTTTTTGACACGTTCGGTGTTGGCATCTGGCTTGTCAATCTTGTTGATCGCCACCACGATGGGCACCCCGGCCGCCTTGGCATGTTTGATCGCCTCACGGGTTTGAGGCATCACGCCGTCATCGGCGGCCACCACCAAGATGACGATGTCGGTGGCCTTGGCACCGCGCGCCCGCATGGCCGTGAAGGCCTCGTGACCCGGGGTGTCGAGGAAAGAGATCATGCCGCGAGCCGTCTCCACATGGTAGGCGCCAATATGCTGGGTGATGCCGCCGGCCTCACCCGAGGCCACCTTGGCGCGGCGAATGTAATCCAGCAGCGAGGTTTTACCGTGGTCAACGTGGCCCATGACAGTCACCACCGGCGCTCTTTGGAGGGACTCCGATTGCTGCTGTTGCACCTCGTCGTCGGTGAAAGCCTCCGGATCATCCAGGGCGGCAACAATCGCCTTGTGGCCCATTTCTTCAACCACGATCATGGCTGTGTCTTGATCTAGCGGCTGGTTGATGGTGACCATCTGCCCCAGCTTCATGAGGTGCTTGATAACCTCAGAGGCCTTCACCGCCATCTTGTGCGCAAGCTCTGCCACTGTGATGGTCTCGGGCACATGGACCTCGATGACCCGTACTTCTGCCGGTGCCGCCTGGCTTGCATGGTCATCACGGTCACGGTCTGTGCCAGTGCGCCGCCCGCGCGGCCCGCCGCGCCAGTTGCTGGCCCGGCCAGCGCCTGCGCCGGTGTCGCCGCGGGTGGGAATCGCCCTCTTTTTGGCTGGGTCGCCAGCCCAGCTGCTCGACAGCTTGGCTGATTTGACTTCTTTGCCAGCACCGGCTGGCGTTGTTGCTGCGGCCGCACCTGGCGCACCAGCACGGGCGGGTTTGCTCGCCGCTGTGCCCGCAGCAGGCTTGTGAAGGGTTCCTTTGAGGCCGGTCTTGGCGGCATCTACAGCGCCAGGCTTGACTGCCGGTTTAACTTCTTCTGGCTTCTTCGGGGGAGGCGCTTTTTTTGCCGGTGCCGACATCATGACCCGGATGGCCGCGGCCTCGGCTTCAACCTTGCGTCGCCGCTCGCCAAGATCGGCGGCGCGTGCGGCGTCCTCGTCAGCCCGGGCCTTGGCAGCCACCGCAGCGCTGGCGCGCTCTTCAACCAGCGTTTTGGCGAGGGCCTCGGCCTTGCTGGCCGCAGCTTCGGTTCGGGCGGCTGCGATGCTACTGGCCTCTGTCGTTCCAGCCTGGCCGTCAGCGGGCTTGGGCTGATTGGCAGCAGCCTCGGCCGCAATCAATTCGGCGGCTTTACGGCTGGCCATTTGCTCGGCCGCTTCCTGTGCCCTGGCTTCCAATGATTCGCGCTGCCGCCGTCGCTCCGCGAGTTCTTCTTCCTGACGCCGTATCAATTCTGCTTGCCGGCGCGCTTCTTCTTCGCGGCGGGCGAGCTCAGCGGTGTCCAACAAGGGAACTGCTGGGCTTTCTTGCTCGGGCGTGTTGCCAGCGTCTTCCGGGGCTGACTCAGCACCGTCCTCGCGCCGCACAAAGGTGCGTTTCTTGCGCACCTCGACTTGGATTGTCCGGGCCTTACCGCTCGCATCAGCCTGCTTGATCTCGCTGGTCGACTTCTTGACCAGTGTGATTTTCTTGCGCTCAGTGCTCGCAGTGCCATGGCTGGCCTGAAGATAGACCAGCAGGCGCTGCTTGTCAGACTCTGTGAGCTTGTCTGAGACAGCGGTTTTGACAACCCCGGCAGATTTGAGCTGGTCGAGCAGGGTCTCACTTGATTTTTTGAGCTCTGTTGCAAACTCGGCGACGGTCATACTGGACATTTCTTATCTAACCTTTGGGTTCGGCCGCGAAAGCCCGGTCGGGCTTAGGGCGGCCATCACTAAATATATTTTTTCATGACAATAACTTCATGCGTCAGAGGCGGCTTCATTGGCAAACCAATGCTCCCGCGCTCTCATGATGATGGCACGGGCCTGCTCTTCGGTGTGCCCAGTGAGGTCGGTGAGTTCATCAACCGCCAAATCGGCGAGATCATCCAGGGTGTGCACGCCGCCGTCGGCGAGCTTGACGATCAGCTCGGGGGTGAGCCCGGTGAAGTCGCGCAGGTCTTGTGATACCTCTGCGCCGCCTTCTTCACGCGCTATTTCCATGGTCAGCAATGCGTCTTTGGCCCGTGCGCGCAATTCATTGACCGTGTCTTCGTCAAAACTTTCGATCTCCAGCATTTCCTCAAGGGGTACATAGGCCACCTGCTCCAAGCTGGTAAATCCCTCGGCGATCAGAAGATCGGCGATTTCTTCGTCGACATCGAGCTTGTCCATGAACAAGCGACGCCCAGAGTCGACCTCGCCAGCCTGTTTTTCTGCCGACTCGGCAGCGTCCAGAATATTGATCTTCCAACCCGTGAGTTCAGCTGCCAGACGGACGTTTTGGCCACCACGGCCAATGGCGATGGCCAGATTTTCTTCATCAACCACCACGTCCATGGCGTGCCGCTCCTCGTCCACCACGATTGACGAGACATTGGCCGGTGCCAGTGCACCAATCACAAACTGGGCCGGGTCCTCGCTCCAGAGCACGATATCCACCCGCTCGCCTGCCAGCTCGTTGGTGACGCCGTTGACCCGCGTGCCACGCACGCCTACACAGGTACCGATCGGGTCAATCCGCTTGTCATGCGAAAGCACAGCAATTTTCGCGCGCGAGCCGGCGTCACGTGCACAAGACTTGATCTCGAGCAGGCCCTGCTCGATCTCGGGCACTTCCTGGCGGAACAGCTCAGTCATGAATTCAGGCGAAGAGCGCGACAAAATAATCGGGGCTCCGCGCAGGGTCAGGTCAACCTCCATGATCATGGCGCGAACCCGGTCACCGGTACGAAGGTTTTCTTTAGGGATCATCTCGCCTCGGCGCAGCCGACCCTCAACCCGCCCGCTCTCGACAATGATGTCGCCCTTGTCCATGCGCTTGACCGTACCGACAAAAATTTTGTCACCGCGCGACATGAAGTCATTGAGCAGCATTTCACGTTCTGCATCGCGAATTTTTTGCAGAATCACTTGTTTTGCCGCCATCGCACCAATCCGGCCAATGGGCACCGATGGCACGGCTTCTTCGATGTACTCGTCAAGCTCGATATCCTCGATTTGCTCCTTGGCCTCAAACAGCAGAATTTCCTGGTCTGGCAGCTGTAAACCGGCCTCATCCGGCACCACATGCCAGCGCCGAAAGGTCTCGTAGCTGCCGCTGTCGCGGTCAACCACGACCCGAATGTCGACCTCACCCGGGTAAAGTTTTTTCGTGGCCTGGGCCAGGGCGGCCTCAACAGCCCCAAACACCACATCGCGCTCGACGTTTTTCTCACGCGAGATCGCGTCCACCAGCATTAACATTTCTCGATTCATGCCAAGACTCTCCTATTTCAACTCAACTCAATTCAACTTAATTCAGATTCATCGGCACCAGGCGCGCCACTGAGCAAGCCCCGACCCTTGAAACTGACGATGGGCGCCAAACGCGCTTCGCGTATTTCTTCCTGGGTAAACCCCAGCACCTGCAGCGGCGCGGCCAGGCGTTTTTTACTCACCCTCTGCCCTGGTTTGACCACAGGCTCGTCAGCCCAAACAATTTGCCATGAAGCTGCGCTGCCAACAGACTTGCCGCGCTCCAGCCTGCCGCGAAATTTTTTTCGATTCGCGCTGGTCAAGCCCTGCGCCGCCGCACCCATCGCCGCCTTGAGCGTGATGTCAATCACCCGACCCACAAAACGCTCAAAATCCTGCTCGTGGCGCAGGGGCCGATCAATGCCAGGCGATGACACTTCCAAACGTTTGTACTCTATGCCGTCCACCTCAAGGGCGAACTGCAGTTGCCGGGTCACTTTTTCACAATCCTCAATCGTTACGAGTTGCTCACTGTCTAAGCCGCCCTGAACCTGCGACCACGGCAGGTCGATCGTGATGCGCAGCAGGCCACCGGCGGACCGGTCAGTGGCCACCAAGTCATAGCCCAGCCCGGCCACGGTTTGCTCAACAATTTCCGTCAGAGGCACGTTTACTTAGGATAAAAAACAAAATAAAAGACCAAAAAAAACGGGCGGTAATAACCCGCCCGCTTGGCCGTGAAAATCGGATTCTACCCCTATTCGTACGCCCAACCCGTTGATTCTGAATCGTTTCTCACTGGCCTTGCTCGTCAGTGCGCCGGTTTGAGGCGAAACGAGTTACGCGGAAAATCTCCCGCCAGACACTGGGTAGGCTCAAAAATCTGGCTGATGGAAACTCTCGGTTAAGCAACCGAGGCGAGCAACTGGCGGGTGTAATCATGCTGAGGCGCTTGGAACAATTGTTCGCAGGCTCCGGACTCAACAACCGCACCGCCTTTCATCACGAGCACCTGGTGCGCCATGGCCCGGATCACGTCCACATCATGTGTGATGAGCAAATAGCTCAGGCCCCGCTCTCGCTGCAGGCGCTGCAACAAGCCAAGAACCTGTTTTTGGATAGTCACATCGAGCGCGCTGGTTGGCTCATCGAGCACCAGGACGTCTGGCTTGATGATCAGGGCTCTGGCAATCGCCAGGCGCTGGCGCTGGCCACCCGAAAATTCATGCGGGTAGCGTCGCAGCAGCGCAGCTTCGTCCCCATCCAGGGCCATGCCGACATCGCGCAGTGCCGCCAAAACAAACTCTCGCCGTGCTTGCGCGCTCAGCCCGGGCTCATGAACCAGCAGGCCCTCCCCGACGATTTCTTCAACTGTCAAACGAGGCGACAAAGAAGAGAACGGATCTTGAAAGACCACCTGCACCATGCGCCGCATGCGCTGGTTTTGCTGTGCGTTCACGCCCCAGGGGCTCGCCCCGACTTGCAACTCACCAGAGCTCGGCAGCAAACCCAGCAAAGCCAGCGCCAGGGTTGATTTGCCCGAGCCGGATTCACCAATGACACCCAGAGTCTGCCCCGCCTGAATCAAAAAATTTGCGCCCTGCACAGCGACAAATTCACCCTGCCCAAACCAGCCCGCCATACCCGGGCGCGGCACGGCATAGCTCACCCGCAAATTGCTGGCTTGTGCCAGCAGGGCAGGCGCACCGCTTTCTGGTGGCTCTGCCACATCCCGCTCGGGGCGACTCTCAAGCAGCCGTCGGGTGTAGGCATGGCGAGGTCGGTCAAAAACCTCTGGCACTGTGCCCTGCTCCACCACATACCCGTTCTCCATCACCAGCACCCGGTCCGCAAAGCGGCGCACCAAGTTGAGGTCGTGTGTGATGAGTAACACAGCCATGCCATTTTTTCTTTGCAAATCAGCGATCAGATCCAGAATCTGGGCGCGCAGGCTCACGTCCAGGGCCGTGGTCGGCTCATCGGCCAGCAACAGCCGCGGCTGGCAGGCCAGCGCCATGGCAATCATGGCGCGCTGGCGTTGGCCGCCGCTGAGCTGGTGCGGGTAGGCGCTGGCACGCCGAGCTGCTTCACTGATACCGGTTTGGGTAATCAGCTCGATGGCTTTGGGCCAGGCCTGCTGCCGCGACAAACCCATTTTGAGCTGCAACACCTCGACAATTTGCTCACCCACGCTCAACAGGGGGTTGAGCGCGGTCATGGGCTCCTGGAAAATCATGGCAATGTCCTGCCCGCGCAGGGCCCGCAGGGCGCGCTCGGGCATGGCCAACAAATCTTGGCGATCAAAGACAGCGCTGCCGACCACTGTGGCGTCTTGAGCCAACCGCAACAGGCTCAGGGCAGTGACTGTTTTGCCCGATCCTGATTCGCCCACCAAAGCAACTTTTTCGCCTGGCTCGACGGCAAAGTCAATGCCGTGCACCACCTCATGGCCGCCAAACGCAACCCGCAAACCACTCACACTGAGCAAAGGCGAGCTCATCGGTCGGCCTTGCGCGGATCGAGCGCATCGCGCAGCGCGTCGCCCATGAAAGTCAGCAACAAGAGTGTCAGCACCAAGACCAAAAAAGTGGACAAAGAAATCCACCAGGCGTCGATGTTGTTCTTGCCCTGCGAAAGCAGCTCGCCCAGTGATGGCGTACCAGGCGGCACACCAAGGCCCAGAAAATCAAGCGAGGTGAGCGCCAGAATCGCCCCGCTCATGCGAAATGGCAAAAAGGTAACCACCGGCGTCAGGCTGTTGGGCAGCACATGCCGGCGGATGATCTGCCAGTTGCTCACGCCTAAGGCGCGCGCTGCGCGGACATAGTCGAGCTGCCGGTTGCGCAAAAACTCGGCCCGCACATAGTCTGACAAACCCATCCAGCCAAACAGGCTCAGCAGCAGCAGCAGCAGCCCCAAGCTAGGCGCAAACACGGCGCTGAAGATGATCAGCAGATACAACTCGGGCATGGCACTCCAGATTTCGATGAAACGCTGAAACGCCAGGTCAGTCTTACCACCAAAAAAACCCTGTAGGGCGCCAGTGAGCACACCCAGAACAGTACCCGTGAAGGTCAGCGCCAAGGCAAACAGCACACTGACCCGAAAGCCATAGATCAGCTGGGCCAGCAGGTCGCGTCCACGGTCATCGGTGCCCAGCCAGTTCTCGCTGCTGGGTGCCGAGGGGTTGGGTGATTTGGCAAAGTAGTTGAGAGTTTTCGGACCATAGGGGTTGGGCGCATAGAGCGCCCAATTGCCGGGCTCGCTCAGGCGCTGCCGAATGAATGGGTCAAGGTAATCGGTTGGCGTCTGGAAGTCTCCGCCAAACACAGTTTCAGGGTAACTTTGAAGCACCGGCGTGTAAAACTGCCCTTGGTAGCGCACCAGCAGGGGGCGGTCGTTGGACACCAACTCTGCTGCCAGGCTGAGCAGCACCAGCAAACAAAAACAAACCAGGCTCCAGTAGCCCAGGCGGTTGCGCCGGAACCGGCCCCAGGCGCGGCGCGCGGGCGAATTGCCAGGCCGAGCCAGGAATTTTGTGTTGCTCTCAGTCGAACTTGACACGGGGATCCACCCAAACATAAGACAAATCAGACACCAGCTTGGTGACCAGACCGATCAGGGTAAAGAAGTACAAGGTTCCCAGCACCACCGGGTAGTCACGCCGAATCACGCTCTCGTAGCTCAACAGGCCCAGGCCATCGAGCGAAAACAGGGTCTCGATCAGCAGCGAGCCGGTAAAAAAGGCCCCAATAAAAGCCGCGGGAAAACCGGTGATGATCGGAATCAAAGCGTTGCGGAACACATGTTTCCAAAGCACCTGGCGCTCATCGAGGCCCTTGGCGCGTGCGGTCACCACATACTGCTTGCGAATTTCCTCCAGAAAGGCATTTTTCGTGAGCATAGAAGTAACCGCAAAACTGCCCAACACCATGGCTGTCACCGGCATGGCGATGTGCCACAGGTAGTCAACCACGCGTGCGCCCCAGGTGAGCTCATCCCAGTTGCTGGAGGTCAACCCGCGCAGCGGAAACCACTGTAACTGCCCACCGAACACCACCAACAAAGCCACCCCCAGCACAAAACCTGGTATCGCATAGCCCAGCATCACCAACAGCGTGGTGACCAGGTCAAAGCGCGATCCAGCGCGCACCGCCTTGGCCACGCCCAG
>Ga0214919_10010309_pt1 | contig 11875 bp, 28 predicted proteins | sample LL1503_MetaG_FD_177994 | JGI IMG/M metagenome (GOLD analysis project Ga0214919, IMG submission 177994) | Freshwater microbial communities from Lake Lanier, Atlanta, Georgia, United States - LL-1503 | ecosystem: Environmental > Aquatic > Freshwater > Lake | place: USA: Georgia | collected...
CCACATTGTAGACATGAGTGGGTAGCAAATGCAGTAATAATCAAAAAATAATTTTATGAGTGCAGATACATATTTATTGACGCCTAAGGCAATTAAAGATAGAACGCAACTACATACCAATACAGATGACAAACTTATATTCCCCGATATTAAAGCTGTCCAGGATATGTATATAATGCCATTGTTAGGAAGTACATTGTTTGAAAAAATACAGGTTGATATTGATACAGATACGCTTACAGGCAACTATTTAATATTAATGAGGGATTATATAGCCGACGCAATATGTTGGCTTGTTTTGGCTGAAATGCCCGATACATTAAATTATCAATTATGGAATACAGGAGTGGCAGTTACAACAGCGGATAAAACCGCAAATGCAGATAATGGTGTTTTGCATCAATTAAGGAATAAATATAGAGGGCGTGCGGAGCATTACATGAAAAGAGCAAGAATGTATCTATTACAAAATTATTCATTATTTATTGAATACAACCAACCAGGTACAGGGATTGATGTAGTAGTACCTGAGCAAAGCAGTTTTACAAACCCTATATTTTTAGGTTATGAAAGCGAATTACCTAGAGATAATTATTCAATGAGAAATAAAGATAATCAAAGAGTATTTTTGCCTAATAAAATAGTTTATTAATATGCCAAAAAACACTAGCAAAAAAAACGAAGAGAAATTAAAAATTTTTTTAGCAAAACAAAACAATGACACTAAAATCAACATTAGCAAGGCTCGAACAAATAGCACTAAGCCATCGACAAATTAATCATTTTTTTATTGGTGATTTTGAGCAATTTGCAAACAATGGTGAAATAAATTATCCTGCTTGTTTTTGCGAGTTAAAGCCAACAGGTCAAATTAGTAAAACGGATCATTATTGCTATTATAATTTTACGCTATACTTTTTTGATTTAATGGATATTGCCGTTGATAGTGGAAATAACGAATATGACATTACAAGTGATTTATCTAGTATTGCACAGGATTATGTTGCATTATTAAATTATACCGAGTTTCAAAATGATTGGGGTGTAAGTGTTGATAACGCTATGAACATTGCAAAATATCAATTAGCTGATTTGACTATTGGGGTGAGTGTTGATATTACAATAGGAACAATATTTGACAATAATAGGTGTCAAGTACCAACAACAGGATTGACAGTTGAAACGGAGCAAGATAGATCAATAGTGCAAAACTATATTTATGTTGGGCAAGGTACTGAGGGCAATGGCAGCACATTTGGAACGTTAGCGAATAAGTTATTGTTGCTTGTTTTCAAAGGTGATAAATTGCTAGTTCCAACAGAGGGAACGCCGACAGTAGATGAATATAAATTTAACTATGCAACAGGTCAGTTTACTTTTGGCAATGATATTGAAGATGGGCAAATAATTCAAATTTTAAATAAGAATAGTTTATGAGGTTATTAGTTTTATTAATGTTTTTATGTGGTGCAGTTTCGGCACAAGACACTACAAAATACTACACTAGCAAAGATTATGGTTGGCAGTATAAAAGGGTAAAAATTGATAGTAGTTTTATGCTGCCAAAAGATACTTTAAAAAACAAATTAGGTATTGCACAAATTGGAACAACTATTTATATTTGGAATGGTACTAAATGGATAAGCAATGCAAGTGATGCCAGCAAATTAAATGTAAGCGATACGGCTTTGATGCTTTCAAAATATTTACGCAAAGCGGATACTTTAAATATGCTTAACCCTTATCTAAGAAAGGCGGACACATCCACAATGTTAAGCCCTTATTTACGCAAAGCGGACACTACAAGTTTAAGCAATCGAATTAATGCAAAATTAAGTTTGAGTGATACATCCACAATGCTTACTCCTTATCTAAGAAAAGCGGACACTACTAATAAATTCGTTGCATCTGTAACAAGCCTAAATGATAGCACAATTCGCGTAATTAAAGGAAGCACAACAACCGATATAGTAATAAAACCCGTAACAACTGTAACCAATGCAACAAGGCTAATAACGACTGTTTATAACAAAAGCGGGGCAACAATTCCAAAAGGTAGCGTAGTGTATATTAGTGGAGCTCATTCAAGCAATTTGCCTAGTATTGACTTAGCAAAAGCAAATACCGAGGAAACGAGCGCGTACACTTATGGCTTAGTTGAAACCGATATAAGTAATAACTCTCAAGGAACTGTAATACAAATCGGGTTAATTACAAATCTAAATCTACCAACATCAACTTATACCGATGGACAAACATTATATCTTTCGCCAACAGTAGCTGGCGGTTACACTTTAACAAAACCTACAGCCCCTAACCATTATGTAGCAATCGGTACAGTTACAAGGGCGCACCCAACATTAGGAACGATACAAATCGCAATACGCAACGGCTTTCAATTAGATGAAATGAGTGATGTAAAAATTGCATTACTGCCACTAGATAGCACACTATTACAATTCAGCAGAACAGATAGTTTATGGCACGATGTAAGCGTGGTAAATGCAATCGGCAATAAATACATTAAACCAACCGATACGGCTTCACTTAGTAACCGAATTAATTTGAAAGTAAACATTGCGGACACGTCCACAATGCTTGCAAAATATTTACGCAAAACAGACACTTCAACTTTAAGTACTAGAATTAATAATTGCTTGCCTCTAACAGGCGGAACTTTGACAAGCCGATTAACGGGAACTTCGTTGGTGCTGAATAAAGATAGTTTACCAATAGTAAGTGATAAGAAATGGGCATTAGTTGTAGATACTTCTAACAGTAACAGAATTTCAAAGCAAATAATACCGAATTATATAGATAGCGGTTGGAAGACGTGGGCGGATACAATAACGTGGACGGGAACAGCTGCGCCAAGTGGAACTCGTAATAATTTTTATAGGTGGTCGCAAATTGGTAAAATGGTACACCTAGAAATAAGATTAAATTATGCAACGGTTGGTACATTAATTAATCAAGCAAAAACAAATTTACCTAGTATGATGCCGCTGCCTTCTGTTCCAAGTGGTTGGGATGTAAGCGCAAATTCTATATTGTATTATTCGGTTAAAAATTATGGAAATAATACCACAGGGCAAGGGGCAAACAATTTTTGTAGTATATTATATGGTGGTGGTGCTGCATCTAGAACAGACAAAATAAGTATGAGTTTTTCAACAGGCGCGTGGTCAAAATTTATTTATTCAATCGATTACTTAACAGATTAAAATATGGCATACATTAAACAAATAGGGGCGGATGTAATTGTAAAAACAAACGATTATGTAGGTGAGTTATCACTACACCCATCAATAGTAGAACACCCTGAATTATTCGAGATAGTAGATGGCGAATTGCCTAGTAAATACGATGTTTTAAATTATCAATCAGATATTAACAACTAAAATTAAAATGGAACACAACGACACATTAATTGGCAAGATAGCGGTAATACTTAGTGGTTATTTCTATTTGCTATCTATTTCGACAATACAGCCTTATTTGACGGCTATTTCTAGCGTTGCCAGCATTGGTGCTGCTATTTTTGCAATGGTGTTCTATTACAAACAATTCCATAAAATAAAACGTAAGTAATGAAAAATAATTATTTAGTTGATATGTTAAGCGAGGGTGGTAAAGTTTCACATAAAAGATGGATTAGTGTTACAACTTCTGCGGCTTTAACTTTTGCAATTATTTGGACTATTATAAAATTCCCTCAATACATAACAGATACACTTCATTCTACAATGATTTTTATATCTGTTATGAGTGGCGTTGCAACAGCTGCGCAAATTGTTTCTTTGGTTAAAGGAACGCCAGGAAAAGACGAAACTAAAAAAGATGGTGAATGATGCATATTCAAAAAACACCGCCACCACATAAAGAATTAATGCTATTAGTGGCAATAGTATTAGGTTTAATATTCACAATTTTAATTCAAATAAAATGAAAAAATTAATTATATGTATTGCAGCAATAGGGTTATTCAGTTGCTCTAGTTTGCATAAAACTTTGCTTATTAACGAAAGCAAAACAGATAGCAGCTTAGTAGTAAAAAAAGATAGTAGCGGAGTTGTAAAAATTGATAGCAGCAGTAAAAAAAATGATTTGTCAATAAATGACAAGTCAATAATTGACAATAGCGAAGATGATATTGATATTGAATTTTATCCGCCTAATTATGATACTAACAAGCCAACAACACCATCTCACATATTCATCAAAGATAGTGCAGGTGGTAAGGTTATTGAAGCCAACAAGCCTATAAAATCGGTTAAACAAAAGCAAAGCAAATCAAGTGTAAAAAATAATGTGCAAACGTCTTTAAATAGCGAGGTTAAAAAGTTTAATTATGAGGAAACTTATAAAAAATTATTTGATGAAAATTTATGTTTGATTAAAGAAAGCTATATTAAGGAAATTGAAAAAAAGAAATGGAGTTTTAGCTGGTGGTGGTTGCTATTATTACTTATCCCTGCTGGTTACTATGGTTTTAAAACGTTAAAAAAATATTACACTATTAACATTTAATTGTAAAAGATAAAAATAAAGTTGTTTTTAATCGTTCACTTTATTCACTTCATTCATTTGCCAATTGTTTAGTGAAGCAAGTGAACGAAGTGAAGCACTAAAAACAACTTTATTTTTATGCTTCATAAATTCATATCATTAACTAAATAATTATGAAAATTACTGAAATATCAGATGCTTGCATCAACTTAGTAAAATCATTTGAGGGGTTTTTTAATAAGCCTTATTTATGTCCTGCAAAAGTTCCAACAATAGGATACGGAACTATTCTTTATCCAAATGGTAAAAAGGTAACGTTGCAGGATAAACCTTGCACCGAAGCAGAAGCAATAGAATGGATGAGATACGAATTAAACCAAAAGGCAAAAGAAGTGGATGCAATGGCAATAGATGCAGTTAATCAACACCAGTTTGATTCTTTAGTATCATTTGCGTATAATTGCGGATCTAATGCCTTAAAAAATAGTACAATATTAAAGCGTGTTAATGCCAACCCTAACGACCCCACAATAACAGATGCATTTATGATGTGGGTTAAAGCGGATGGTGCAATATTGCAGGGTTTAGTTAGGCGCAGAAAAGCAGAAGCAGCATTATATTTTTCTTAAACTTATTGCCGACTTTGGCAATCATAGAGTTAGTTAGTTTTAGCCGAGCCTTGTTTCTACAAGGCTTTTTTTATACAATACAATAAAGTTTAATTTACTTTTTTTTAGCGAAAAGTTACCTACTTTTTAAATGCAGCTTTATATTATCTTTAATATCTTCACCATCTATCTCCCAAAATAAATTTTTTATTGCTATTAAACATTTAAGATCAAGATTAAACCATTCACCTATTTTTCTACGTTGTTTAAAAAATGTGTGTAGTAAACTTTCTATTGTAGTCGCTTCCTCGTCATAATTTGTATGTAGTTGTATAAATAAAACCATCTCTATTTCACAACCCGACACCGTTCTTATTGATCTAATTCGATTTTTGATTTCTGTTGTAATGCCTATCTTGTATAACATATTACTTTTATTATAAATTACGTATACATAAGATTCTTCAGTTTTAGTAAAATATGAACCTTTTGTTTTTATTGGATATTTTATTTTTGAAAAATACCAATCAGTCAAATAAACAGCAGGTAACATTTGGTTTGGCATTGATGTTAATTTTTTATGTATCATAGTTTTTCTATTTCTTTTTTTACTTGTTGCCAATAAGATGTATTTTCAATAGTATGTAACCCATCTACATTCCCCGGTATTTTATTATTGTTATTCAATATTTCATCAACTGCTATTAATGCATATTGTTTAGCTATGGGGTAATGTGGTAATAAAGTAGGGTCATACTTTGCTGGAATTTTTAAATACATTTTATCTATTAATTCCCTTGCTTTTTCTTTTGGTGTCATTGTTTATTTTTTTTATAATTTATATTGGTAAAAGATGCTTCAATCGGAGAGTTAGCTGCCATTTAAAACGATACCCAACCAAGCGTGAAGTTGTTTAGCATCTTGCATTGACATTATAAAACAAGTTTCATTTGGCACAGGATATTTTGTGTCATTGTGTAAGTTGTTTAGTTCAAAACTAATTGAAGGTTCTGTTTCGTCTTTACTATGGTTCATCCAATCGCATTTTTCAACTTCTAAAGTGTACCAGCTATTGTTATCTATTGTACTTATTTTCATCTTTTGTCAGTTTATAACTTTACTTTTTTAATAAATTTGTCAGGTTATAGGCTGACGAAAAACGGCAGCTAACAATATATTGGCAAAAGGCGGGCTGACGTGATACTATCAACATCAGTGGCTCATCCATCATTTGTGCTACTATCAACAGTAGTGCTACAAATCCCGCCCTTCGCCAATATTTTTCCGTTAAATGAAATGGCTACCTTACTGCTCCGTAGGACAATTTGCCTGTGGTGGTGCTAAATCATAATCATTAACAGAATATCTTTTTCTTTCTGTGCATCCGTTTTCATCGCAATAATTCATACCGCAAGGTTTGATACATCCAAGAACTTCCAGCTTCCCATTTTTTGCTTCATATCTTTTATTGCCATACGAAAACTCAAAACCACTATCTCTCATACAAATTGAGAATTGTTCACCTGCATTGCTTTCTAATCCAATACCATTATATACTTCTTTGAGTATAATTTCTGATTGCTCGTTTACTGTTACTTTCATTTTAAAATTTGTCTTTAATTAACCGCCACTTCATTTAACATCGGCTTTGCAATAGTGGGGCGGAAGTTGTAAATTCATCATTTGTAATTCTATTAAACATTAATTGTGGGTTGAACATTTGAGCCTTGATGCCCCACCATCGCAAAGCCGTAAACCGTTACAAGCCATTTATTCGACACTTGCTGCATCAACAAAAGCAGACAGTTTGCTTATTAAAACTTCATTTTTACAAGCATCTTTTTCACGTAAAGACAACCGATAATTAAACTCTTCGATTCCAATTTGTTCAATCAACATTTCTTTTCTGCGTTCTAAATTTCTCTTTGCCTGGCGTTTTCTACCAGCTTTTAATTTTAAAGAACTAATACAAGTCTTTGCTTGTTGTGGAGTTAATTCAAATGTGTTCATTGTATGATATTTTTTATTCTTGTTTTTAAAATTCCTTTTTCAGTTAGTTTATTAAAATCTTGTTTTGATAAATCAAATTTTCTATCTGTGTACATAGGTTCTATTTCTATTCCATTAATTTCACAGATAATTTTAATATTTAAATGCAACCTTGCAGAATAGATTTTATGGTGTTTATTCATATCGTTTACCAATAACTCAATTTCAGTAGATACAATTTCTACTTTGCCACCTATATCAATTTCTTTTTCTGTTATTCTCATAAATTTTCTATTTCTTTTTTTACTTCATTCCAATATTGCATTGTAGAATGAACTTCTGTATTTAAAGGGTTAGAATGTGGATTAGCTGCAATTATGTTATTTACTGCTATTAATGCACATTGTTTGGCAAATCTTTGAGGAGTAGAAAATTCCATAGTATCATCAAATTTGTATATTAATTCTTTTGCTTTTTCTTGTGGTGTCATTGTTTATTTTTTAAATTTTCTTGCATCCATTTAGCTCCTCTAAAGTAAGCATCTATTTCTGTTTCACATCCACTACCATAATGTTCTTCCATTGCTAAAGTAGCTTGGTCAAATATATCTTTGTCTATTAGTTTTTGTACTCTTAAGTCTTGCATAATCTTAGCATTACTAAGTCTTTCTTCATTTCTTTGTGCTTCAGTATAATCCATTAAACTTGATGTATTTGTTTTCATTTTTTATTTTTTAAAAGTTTCATTGTAATATTGTTCTGCATCCCCATTCATTCCATCATTCCATTCACCTTGCATATAGGCATCTTTTATCTGCTGCTTTTCAAGTTCTTTGGCTAATGAAATTGCGTCTATTGCCAACATATTATTTTGAGTTATTTGATAGATGAACCAATCTAAGGCGGTTTGCTTTTTCATTTTATTTGTTTTTAAAAATTATCAATATTAATTAATTTATTAAAGTGTTTTGCTACTGCTAACTTTTTACAATGTGGATGGATGTAAGTATCATCATTTATTGCAAGTTTCATTTTTGCCCTTTCAAAATCATTTCTGCAACTATTTACTAAATCATCTTTAACTTTTATTTTTATAATGTTTTTTTCCTCATCACTTAACTGCATTTTTTTGCTAGCAACTAAAGCATCATAAACCTTTGTAAATTGCGAAAAAAGAAAATAGTTTTTTGTTTTTGATTCACTCCATTCGTTAAACCAAAAATATATTAATTCACTTGCTGATTGTTTTTCTATTGGCAATGCAACAGACTGTTCTACTGGAATATATTTTATTTGCTCCCTAGCCCATCTTCTATAACTATTCATAATTTTAGAGAAATATAAGCAGCTGAAACTTTCATAACATACTACATCATTTTCATCAATATCTAGTTTGCCGGCTACAGCCATATCAAAAGCAAGTCTTATTTCAGATGTTGTGTGGTTGCCATATTGCTCAAATATATGTTCGCCTAATAGAGCCGATTCTTCGCTTGTAGGAAAGTTTGCAGCACGTAGCCCCACTTTTACAAAAACACGCCTTAAAACACTATCTAAATCGCTTACAGGACTATTTTTAATCCTTTGCGTTTCTAGTGCTTGCTTAAGTTCCTGACAAACTCCAATTTTTTGCACGTTCAATCCTTGCTTCGCTGGTGCCAAGTTTTGTTTTGCCATTATTTCGTTGATGTGATTCATTTTGTTTGTTTTTATTAAAAACGTTTGTAAAATATTCTTTTAGGTTTTTTGCATCCATAAACTTTTCTTTTAAAGTAATATCAACTAAAAAATCATCTATCATTTTTTGTAGTGCTTCTGGTAGAATATGCTTTGCATTTCCAAAATTTTCAAACCAAATTTTATCATTTTTAAAAATTTCAATTTCTTCTTTATAATCTATTACTATACCATTACCATTACCTTTACCTTTACCTTTACCTTTACCTAAGGGGCTAATTAGCCCCTCATTAGCCCCTAAATTTGTAAAATCAAAATCAAAATTATCTTTATTAGAATTTAATAAAAAAATGATTTGTTTGTGAGCATTATTAGTAGAGTTTAATGGCAAATTTTTTTGATGTTGAATAAAATTTTTAAGCCAAATTTTTTTCCCATCATTTGATTTTATTAAACATTTATTTAATCCAGCCAAACCCTGCTCAAATTGTTCTATTGTAATGCCAATAAGAAATGATGAAAGCCTTGCATTTATTTCAAAGAAACCTGCATTATCGCATCTATCTACTAAAAATAAAAAAATTAATTTATTAAATGGTTTTAGTTCACTAAACCACTCATCCTGCCATTTGTCAGTTTCTGAAAACCTTTTAGCCATAAAATAAAAAAGCCCCAACAATTGCGGTGTTGGGGCTGTTTAACCTATGTTAAACAAAAAATTCATAAATGCACCGCATTGTATTTATGAACGTGCTGCAATAATACAACTTTATTCAATACTAAAATTATTTATTTGCAAAATCCATCATATTAATATTGCACCATTTTTTAATAAACGTTCGGAGTTCAGTTCCACATTGTTCTGCCATATTGCAGGAAGTATGAAAATCTATGTTTTCCTCAATTTGCAAATCGTGCATTTTATCCAGTACAACATCCATGAATATAATTGAAGCATCTTTAATTGCTTCATCATCATAGTTTGGTTTAATTCCTATCCTTTCAACAATAACATCCGATAATAATTTTATCAACACACTTCCATCTTGTTCTTCATTTTGTTGCTTAAATGTTTTAAAACTCATTGCTTTTTTTATTTACTTTTTTATAAACATTAGCAGCTAGCACTTTATCAATTTCATCTAAATAATGAAATGAATATTTTGACTTTCTACCAAATTGATTTGTAAACTCAACCATCTTTTTTTTGATTGGCAAGCCAAAGATATTATGAAGTTCGCTTATCCTGGTCCTAAATCCATTAAATTGTGTTTCACGTTCACTGATGCCTTGATATTGTATCATTGCTGCCAGTATCATTGCTGACTGATTAAGGGGTTGTGCAAGTTGTATCATTGTTTAATTTTTTATAAATTCAACTGTTATTTTTTCGCCTTTTAAAATTTCATCTATAACTAACTCCAACTGGTTCATTTGGTCATCATTAAGCAACGTTATTTTATCAATTACAGCCATCTCACTAAATATTTCGCTATTCCATTTCTCTTTTAAAATATCAATAACATCGGGAACATTTTTACACAATTCAATAGAGGTTACTGTGTTTGTGTGTATCCAGTTAATTTTTGTAATATAGTTTTTAAATAACGTTGCAAATACAGTTTTTGGATGTTGTAGCATAAAGTTATTAGCATAGAATATAGCTAACTTTAAATGATAATAAAATTTTAAAACATCAGATGCTGATTTCATTAATAACAATTTTTAATGGTAACTTTATTAATTTTCATTGTGTAGTGTTCTGCAATGTAGCTGCTATTATCATTTAATATGTTAGCGATTAACCTGCTACCAGTAATGCCATTGCTGTATATTGCCTTAGGGCGAATAATTGGTTGCTTAACTTTCACTTCTACTTTTTTGCGTACATACTCAAACACAGGCTTACCACCATTGGCATCATTAATAGCTTTAGTTTTTTGGTATATTGTGCCAGCACTACAATCTAATTTCGATGCCAAAAATTGAACATTAAGGTGTGTGTTTTTTTCTAGAAAATCTTGCTTTTCAGCTGTCCAAACTTTACTTTGATACTTCATTTTGTTTGTTTTAGTTAGTTAAAAATTTAATTTTTTATTTTGATTTAGTTTAAAATATGGGGGTGGATGATTATAAGTTGTTGCTAGTTCTATGTTATAAAATATTTTTTCTTGATTTAAAACATTTTTAACATTTACCAATTCATCTGTTGTGTATAAACATGTTTCTTTGTATCGAAATGTTTTATGAATCACATTATTTATTACTGATAAAAAGTAATTTTTTTCAAAATCTACTGTGTAGATAAAATATAATTTTTGATTATTCATTTAGTTAATTTTTAAATATTTTAATTTAGCATTTTCTTTGCCGATATTGTTGCAATCTTCGATGTAAGCATTTATTTTTTTATCCTGCTTAATTTGTGCAAGTTCTTTTTTAGATTCCCAATCTTGCAAATCAAATACATTACCTGCAATTGATACTAATAATGGTTGCCTTAACGTTTTAACTGGCAGCACATCGCTACCAGTTAAATATAAATTAGTTTTGCAGGTAGGGCATTGGCTGCCTATTTCATCCCAATCATCAACAAATGATATATCTTCAAAATCTTTTTCTTGCGTAAAGCATTTACCACAATATGAATATTTATGTGCCATATTAATTAGTTATTAATTGTGATAATTCAGCAAGGTTATCTTTGCTTATTTTAAAGGCTTTTTTAATTTGGTCCAGTGTACGTTTGCCATTTTTTAAAGCATCTACAACCTGCAACCATTCTTTTGTTAAAGTTATTTTATCAGCAGTTGTTTTGTTTAACCAAGCCTTATTATCATCATTATTTGATGATATCACATTTTGTGATGTCTTATTTGCTGGTGGTGTACTAGCTGCATTACCATCATCATCCTCATCAATATTCAAACCTAAAATTGCTGCAAGGGCATAACGCCTTTGGTAAGTAATAGCTGACCCCCTACCTTGTGGATCGTTTTTTGTTGGGGTCATTTCATAAGTAGCTTGTATGTATTCCCCAGTTTCGGCATGCATTAAAATAGTTGTAAGACCATTGGTATCAGTTGGGAACTG
>Ga0214919_10010311_pt1 | contig 11873 bp, 7 predicted proteins | sample LL1503_MetaG_FD_177994 | JGI IMG/M metagenome (GOLD analysis project Ga0214919, IMG submission 177994) | Freshwater microbial communities from Lake Lanier, Atlanta, Georgia, United States - LL-1503 | ecosystem: Environmental > Aquatic > Freshwater > Lake | place: USA: Georgia | collected 2015-03-15
ATAACACTGTTAACAGTAGCAGCACTAATATTACCTGAAGGACCCGCACTCGCATATGGTGTGAAATCAGGATTCAAGTAATTGAATGGTTGGATTATTTTTAATACATCTGCGCTAGCAGAATTTAATATTGTATTATTATATGAAGCAGTAGAGAATAAAGCTAGAACATCAGCATCTGTTTTATTTGTACTAGCGCCAGATTTACCAACATATAATAAATCAATGGTGTTACCAGCTAAAGTCACATTTTTTAATACCGTTACACTATCCTGTAAATTTTTGTAAGTAGATCCATTGGTAGTTACTTTTGACTCATCAATGGTAATTCCTCTTGGCCATCCTGCAATAATTGAATTTTGGATAGAGATACCAGAGTTTCTTCTAATTTGAGCACCTGCATAAAATAAGCTGTTCCCTTTTCCATAAGTAGGGTGAATTCTTGGTCCAATCGCTGTCATATTTGAAAATACGGCCACTGTTTTTGGAGTGAAGTCAGAACCATTACCGTCATTATCTGATTCAAATGCTTCAGAGTTAGAAATATCTGCAATAAGAGAATCTCTTAGCGCAATACCAAATTGTACATTTCCAGAATAACCAAAGTCAGTATCGAAATCATCATCCTGTGTTTTGTAAGCAATTAAGTATTTACAATTCACTGTACCGCCAAACCACTCGTACGCATCATCTTTTGCATAAGTAACTTGGATATGATCGATGGTTGTACCATTACCCACACCTGCCATTGTTAAACTATTCAACTCGTTATCTGGTTGATAAGCGTAACCAGCATATTCAATTCTTACATATTGTAAAGTACCGCTATTGTCCGCATCGTTTCCAGTAGGGAAAGCAGCATCTCCAGAACCTGCTAAACCGTAACCTACTTGTGTATCATTAACACCACCTTCTACTGAAGTTAATCCTTTGTATGAAGTACCTAACCAAGTTAAGGACTGGTTGACTGTTGCAGTACCTAATAATACAATACCTCCCCAATCACCCGATTGTGGATTTGCTGCAGCAGAGGTAAACACGATTGGCATATCAGCAGTTCCTTTTGCTACTAATTTAGCACCACGGCAAATAATTAAAGCGGCAACATCAGTTCCTGATTTACCCATTACTTTCGCACCTGCTTGCACTGTAAGTGTAACACCTTTGGTTACATATACAAGACCAGAAAGATAGTTTACATCTTTTGCGTACAATGTAGTGTCTTTTGTGATTTTACCTGACAAAGTAATTGTATTTGATACAACACCTACAGGCGTTACTTCCTTCGTTACTACGAAGATTTCTTTTTCACCATCCATTTCAATCTTTCTACAACCAGTAACGGCTAAAAAGGCAAGAGATAAATAAAATAATTGTTTCATTGTTTTTGTATTTAAAAAAAGTTTTTGATTTAGTTTATTATAAAGAGTAATTAATTGTTATACCATAAGTTGTACCAAATTTTCTAGAAAAACGAAGTCCGTCTGTGGCTGCATCATAGCCAGTATTGCTATTATTATTTTGATAAAATATTTGTCTTTGGTTTAAAAGATCAGATATAGTCAACTTAATTTCTGCTTTATTATTAGAGAATTTTTTACTTACTTGAAAATCAACCAATGCTCTTGGATTTTCGTAAACATCCGGTGAACCTGCACCCGCTTGAATATCTCCTACTAAGTAAATACGCTTACCCACTTGGTTAATTAACGCAGTCATGTTGAATCCTTTTTCAATTACATCATATAACAATCCAGCATTGATTAAGTAAGGAGATTGCCCTTGTAATGATCTGCTAAGACCAATGTTCGCATCTTTAATTTTAGAATTGATATAAGAACCATTCGCTTGTAAAGTAAAGCGCTTGTTCAATTTCTTTCTTCCTTCAAGTTCAAAACCAAAAGCGGTTGCTTTAGCTGCATTTTGGAAGGAGAATAAACTAGAACCTCCAGAACCTTCTTGATAAATACTCTCAATAGGATTTTCAAAATTCTTGTAAAAAACACCTGCAGTAAACATTTCACCCGCAGCAGGATAGTACTCGTATCTTAAATCAGTATTGGTTATTTTAGTACGCTTTAATCCAGGATTACCAGAAACAGAAGCATTTAATTCAAAGTCATAAATACTTAATGATGCCAATTCTCTTAATTCAGGTCTGATCACTGTTTGTGATCCTGTAATTCTTAAGTTTGATTTTTGACCTACTTTAATTGTTGCATTTACCCCAGGTAAATAATCGGTAACTTTTGAATAGGTATGTCTTGGATCCCATTTTTTAACTGAACCAACTAATTGGTCAAAATCTTCCACCCTTAATCCCCAAACTATTCTTAAACCTTCCGATAATTTATTATCAAATTGTAAATAGCCCGCATTTAAAATTGTATTGGCTAAATATCTGAAATTTCTGTTTTGAATGGAATTGAAAGCGAATTTATTATCATAACCATTACCAAAATTTGCAGGCACAAAAGCCGATTCAGCAGGCAATAATCTTAATGCTGCATTATCAACAGGCATTGTGATAGCAAATAATTGCGCGTCATACAAACGATCCTTAACTTGGATCATGTAACCCGCCTTAATGGTTTGTTGTTTTACTTTTAAAGTTAAATCGCCACCACCTGTATAAATATAATCAGATAAAGATTTAAATACACGGCTTCCTGATTGTTGAGAAAGTGTGTTTGAAATATTCAACACATAAGGATCTGATCCAGTCATGTTTTTTGTATATAAAATTCTTCTTTGATCAGGGCTGTAGCTATCTAAAATATTAAATGCACCATACCAGTTAAACTTCAAAGTTTTACTTAAACTATGTTCTCCATTTAATTGATTGGTAAAGAATGTATTTTGATCAAATACAAATTCATTACCTTTTACCAATTGTTGTCTATCGTAAACAGTACCAGCTCTTTGTGTAAAAACATTATTTGTTTTAACATTCACAATCGCTTTGTAACTTATTTTATTTAATGGATTCAAAAATATGGATAAGCCTGCGATCGCACCCATATTAATATCATTAATATATTTTTTATCTTTCAATTCAACATAAGGAGAAAATCCTGAATTAGATAATTGGTTTTGATTGTTCGTATTGTCTTGAAATCTGTATGCATTCGCATAGCTAACACCAATCATACCCCCAATTTTCTTACCCCATAAAGTACCAGCAAATCCACCATTCATTTGCACGCTAACATTTGGCTTTGCAGTTGTTGATATAGGTGCCCAATTGCTTGACATTGATTTACCCAAGGCAGTTTTAGCTGTCATACTTGAGGTATCAAAATTAGACTTCGTGGTATAACCACTAGGAAAGGCTCTTGTACCATCATCAATACCATACCAGTCTGTTTTACCGCCTTTATCCTTTAAAAATTCTTTACCAGTAATTAAGCTATTAACACTTGTACCCAATTGAACATTAAAGAAATTCTTTGAAGGAATATCTTTTGTATTTACTTGGATTAGTCCACCAGCCCACTCACCTGGTAATTCAGGAACAAATGCTTTATTAATAATAATGTTGTCAATAATTTGAGAAGGGAACAAATCAAATGAGAAAGTTTTACGATCAGGCTCTGTACTTGTTAATAATATTCCATTTAACATGGCTTGGTTATAACGATCCGCCAAACCTCTTACTACAATATATTTTCCTTCTTGAATGGAAGCACCTGGCGTTCTTTTTAAAATTTCAGCAGTATTGCGATCTGGGCTTCTTTTAATCGTTTCCGCTGAGATAACGGATGCAACTGTATTTGTATTTTTTTGAAATGCAATCAATGCATTATCAGTTGCGCCCTTGTTACTTGTTTTGGTTGCACTTACCGTAACATCAGTTAATCTAGCGCCAGTTTCATCAAGTAATACGTCCAATAAAACCTCTTCCCCTTCTTTTGTCGCAACCAAATCAGCAATTGATTTTGATTGATACCCTACATAAGTTAATGTAAGCGTGTATTTTTTATTTACATCTATTGTAAAGCTATATCTACCTTCTACATCTGTCTTTGATACTTGCGTTTTGTCAGATTTTAAGGTTAACGAAACCCCGATTAGGGATTCATTTTTTACACTAGTAATTTTACCAGTGATTTTAGCTTTTTGCGCTTGAGATATAATTGCAAATCCTACGAAACAAATTAAGAGTAATAACCTTTTCACGATGTAATTATTTATTGTGCAAATATTACATTTCAATGTTACCAGAATGTTACCTTAAAGTGAACTTAATATTAACTATATGTGATGATCAAATAGTAAACTTTATAAAACATTGATTTTCAAAATTTTATTGATTTTCATAATTCTAAAAGTGGAAATGAACGATGCATTACATTCAAATGGCGTCCCCGATGAATCGAGGACGCCATTTGTACCTTATATCATAAATAAGCTTAATCTAAATGGAAAACACTGTGCAAATCATTGGTCCCTTTAAAATTAACATCTAAGTCTTTGATAATGCCATCTTTAACATCATATACCCAACCATGTAAATGTAAAGGCTGTTCTCGTTTCCAGGCATTTTGAACGATAGATGTTTTACCTAAATCTTGTACCTGTTCGATCACATTTAATTCAACCAATCGGTCGGCTCTAAGTTTTTTATCTGTTAAAGCATCTAGTTCTTTAAAATGTAAGCGGTAAACATCCTTGATATGTCTAAGCCAATTATCAATTAAGCCAAACTGCTTATTTTCCATGGCCGCCAATACGCCACCACAACCATAGTGTCCGCAGACAATCACGTGTTTCACTTTTAACACTTCCACCGCATAGGACAAAACACTTAACATATTCATATCGCTATGAATGACCATGTTCGCAATATTGCGGTGAACAAAAATATCGCCAGGTGAAGTGCCGGTAATTTGATTTGCAGGAACGCGACTATCAGAACAACCTATCCATAAGTATTCCGGATTTTGGCTGTTGGCTAATTTTTCGAAATAGTTGGGTTCTATGGCCAATTGATCTGCTACCCATTTCTTATTATTCTCTAATAATTTTTTATAAGATTTTTCCATACAACATTAAAATTAGACAATATTTTGGATTTAGTAGGAAGTTTCAACAGCAATTAATACCCCCATTTAAGGCTATTTGACTTATTTTTATTACATGAACATACTTATTGAAATGATGGGTTGGATTGCCTCGGTCCTAATTGTCGGCTCCTATGCCCTAAATATCACTGGAAGATTATCAGCCTCCAGTGTTATATACGTATCAGCCAACATTATAGGGGGGATATTTTTTGTGGTAAACACCTATTATCACAAAGCCTACCCTTCCATGTTTGTGAATGTGATTTGGGTGATCATCGCGATATATATGTTAAGTAAAAAAAGGGTGAATAAAAAAACGGAGTAATAGTGCACAGCTGCTATAGCAGTAATTAAATTTTATAAAGATTCTTTTTGAAAATGATGCTAACTAATTTTAAAAACAATACAATCAAATTACTTAAATGGATCGCCATTTATATTCTTGTTGGCGGTATCGTAGGATCGGCTACTGCATTTTTTTTACAATCTTTAGATTATGTAACCCTGTTTCGAATGAAACATATTTGGGTCGTAAACTTTTTACCAATTGCAGGTTTGGTGATTGGCCTAGTATATTACTATTATGGAGAAGCCGCGAATAAAGGAAATAACTTAATCATTGAAACGCACCAGTCATTAGAAAAAGATGAGGCATCAAAAAGCATTCCTTTTAAAATGGCGCCAATGGTTTTTTTGAGTACCCTGCTAACACATATAGCTGGCGGATCTGCAGGCAGGGAAGGTACTGCTGTACAAATGGGTGGGACGATTGCCGATCAGTTTACTGGATTATTTAAGTTAAATGCAGCGGAACGAAAAACAATATTAATCATTGGCATTAGTAGTGGATTTGCTGCGGTGTTTGGAACACCCTTGGCTGGCGCCATTTTTGCGTTTGAAATACTAAGTATTAAAAAAGTAAAAATAAATCAGGTATTCGCCAGTTTCTTTGTTGCCTATATTGCACATTACGCTTGCTTGGCTTGGCAAGTAAAGCATACCATTTATACCATCTCCAGTATACCGTCAATCTCTGTAACTACTTTAATTTGGGTAATTGTTGCTGGTATCATCTTTGGATTAACTGCATTTGCATTTACTTCCACTGGAAAATTATTTGAAAATATTTTTAACAAAATAAAGTTTGCCCCTTTGCGCCCTTTTGTTGGCGGGATTATTATTGCATTATTTATTGTTGTGTTTAATAGTACAAAGTTCATTGGATTGGGTATTCCATCTATCCAAGATGCATTTATAAATAATGCAGGCCAATTTGACTTCGCCATCAAATTAATTTTAACCAGCTTTACGTTAAGCGCAGGTTTTAAAGGTGGCGAGGTGACGCCATTATTTTTTATAGGAGCCACCTTAGGCAATATATTAATTTGGTTTATTCCTTTACCCATGGCACTATTAGCAGGCATGGGCTTTGTTGCCGTTTTTAGCGGTGCTACCAATTGCGTTATCGCCTCCATAGTGTTGGGAATAGAATTATTCGGAATGCAAGCAGGTATATATGTTGGCCTTGCAAGTGTAGCTGCTTATTTTACTTCAGGACAAAATGGAATTTATAGCGCGCAATTAAAAGTGGGTGCAAAATATGCCGCGCATAACTATCTTAAGAAACTAGTGAAATTATGACCTCATTACAGGACGCGTTAAACAAGTAGGACCGCCGCCGCCTTTCACACTAATTTCTGCACCTTCATATTCAATTACTTTACAGCCAGCCGCTTCGAGACGAGCTTTTGTAATAGGATTTCCCTTGACCATCAAGCAAACCCTTGGCGCTAATGCCAATACATTACAACCCATGCTGTCAAATTCTTGATCAGGCACTTCTACTAATTCAAAACCGCGCGTAATTAATAAATTTCTGAAAGCAATAGGCATTAAGGGAGAATATACCACTGCTAAATTTTTATCTACTGGACTTAATACTGACATTAAATGAAATACATCCGAGGGCCCTTTATAATGGGGCATATCCGCAGTAATCACTTTCACCCCTATTGGATTTAATAATTCCTTGAGTTGTTGAATACCAGCTTCATTCGTACGATAAGTATTGCCTACCGCTAGTGTAGTTGCATCTAACCAAGCCACATCGCCACCTTCAACAGTTCCTGGCGCAACAATACTTCCTAATATAGGTATGCCTTGTTCCGCATATGCGCGCGCTTGAGCAGCAGGTTCATTTTTACGCCCTTCCTTTCCCATGTTACAAATAATCATACCATGACTAGTTGCAATAGCTGCATCTCTGCAATAAATGGAATCCATATTCACAGCATCATCTTCTGGAAAATAGTAAACTTCGGCGCCATGATTCTTTAAAATATTTTCAAACGCATCATACTCGGCAAGTGCTTTTTTTATTTCTGGTTTGCCTAAATAATTCAATGATGTCCAATGCTGTTGTATATGTTCCTCATTTATAAAAGCTGCGCTTGCTTTTTTTATAAATACAGATTTTATTTTTCCAAATTCAGAATGTGCTAATTGACTCATGTATATAGAATAGGATGATTTGCGAAAAATTTATTTAGTGACCAACTTATCTCTTTTCCATACTGCCCATACGTAAATAGGAACAGAAGATATAGTTAATAGAAAGCCCCAGAATACCGTTTCTTGTCCGGTGCCATAAACCATCCACATAAAAAATAAAAAAGATAATGTGGCTAAAGCAATCGCAGAATAAAGTACCAATTTCGAATTAAAATGATGTTTTAGTCGAATGATGATATAAGCTGCGGTTGAAAATAAATAAGGAATGAGCGCAGATAAAGTGCTTAATAAAATTAAAAATTTAAATTGGTCAACCAATCCCTTGGTATAATTCATACACATGAACACCGAAACAAACACACTTGAAATTGCCAAGCCAAATGCAGGTACTCCATTTGCATTTAGTTTCATAAATATTTTTGGAAATAACTTATCCTTGGCAATAGCATAGGGCAATTGTCCTTGAATTAAAATATATCCATTCAATGCACCAAAAGCGGCAACAGCTATACCGGCACTTACCCAATATTTTGCGGAACTACCATAAATGATTTCTGCTGCATCTGCAAATGGCGTAAGGGAATGTTGCAATTTTGCTATTGGAATCATACCCATAACACTTACCGTACTAATGATATAAACAAAAGTGGCTAATAAGGTGCCAATCATGGTTGCCCTTGCAACAGTGTTCGCAGCATCTTTAACACTACCCGATGGAATGGTGGCACACTCCACACCTAAAAAAGCAAAAAATGCCAAAGTGGTGGCTTGTGTTATGGCTGAAAAATTAGAAGTGCCAGAAACATTAAATGGTAAAAAATTATTCCATTGAATAAAAAATAATCCGCCGATACCAATGAGTACCAATGGGACTACTTTTAAAATTGTGGTGATCAATTGTAATTTGCCGGAGGTTACTATTCCCAAAGAATTTACCCAAGTTAAAATCCAAATAGTAGCAAGACCTGCAATAACTGCAACTAATGGATTGGTCGCTAATATTGGAATGAACGCACTCAATGCGCTTATAAAGGAAACTGCAATAGCAGCATTGGTAAACCAAACAGAAACCAAATAACCCCAGGCAACTAAAAATCCTGCAAAATCACCCAACCCTTTTTGCGAATACGCATAAGGGCCGCCTTCGGCTTCAGGTAATAACCTGCTTAAATTTGCAAATACTTTGGCTAATAAAAATGCACCAACTGCAGCACAAACCCATCCAATCAAACTAATCCCTCCAATAGAAGCAAGTGTAGCGGGCATTAAAAAAACACCCGCACCAATCATATTGCCAAGTACCAATGAAGTACTTGTCCATAGACCCAATTTTTTATTGGAGGATGCCATGGATTAAATATACCTATTAATAATGTTCTCTATTAATTCTTGCTGGCCGCTTATGGATGCTGGTTCTCCATTTTCAATTGCAAAGTTGCGTAAATCTTCCAAGCTTAATTTTCCTTGCTCAAATTCCTTGCCCTTGCCAGAATCAAAAGAAGCATATCTATTTGTACGGATTTTTTTGTAATCTGATTTTTGTAAAATTGCGTCAGCTGTAATTAATGCACGCGCAAAAGTATCAATACCCCCAATATGTGCATGGAATAAATCAGCAGCATCGGTTGAGTTTCTCCTACGTTTTGCATCAAAATTAATTCCACCCCCTTGGAAGCCACCTGCTTCAACAATGATCAACATTGATTCTACCAACTCATTAATATTTGTAGGGAACTGATCGGTATCCCATCCATTTTGGTAATCACCGCGATTCGCATCCATACTACCTAACATGCCAGCATCTGCTGCAACTTGTAATTCATGTTGGAAGGTATGACCCGCTAATGTCGCATGGTTCACCTCAATATTTAATTTGAAATCATTCAATAAATCATATTGTCTTAAAAAACCAATTACGGTTTCTGAATCGTAATCATATTGGTGCTTGGTAGGCTCACATGGTTTTGGTTCGATAAAGAAAGTTCCCTTGAAACCATTTTTACGTGCATAATCTTTAGCAGTGTGTAAAAATTTTGCCAAATGTTCTTTTTCTCTTTTCATGTTGGTATTTAGCAAGGACATATAACCTTCACGACCACCCCAGAAAACATAATTCTCGCCACCCAAAGCGATGGTTGCATCTAATGCGCCTTTCACTTGTGTAGCTGCGTGTGATAAAACATGAAAATCAGGATTGGTGGATGCACCATTCATATAACGCTTATTGCTAAATACATTTGCGGTGCCCCATAATAATTTCACACCACTCACGTCTTGCTTTTGTTTAAGATATGCAGTTAATGCAGCTAATCTTTTTTCATTGTCATGAACATCATTGGTAAAATCAACCACATCCACATCATGAAAACAATAATAGGGCAAACCTAATTTGGTAATAAATTCAAAAGCTGCATCTGCTTTATCCTTTGCACGGCCCACCGCATCTGCATTATTATTCCATGGATATATTAAAGTGGGTTCGCCAAAAGGATCAGCACCATTACCAACAAAGCTATGCCAATAAGCAACTGCGAAACGCAACCATTCTTTCATTGGCTTACCTGCAACCACTTTTGTTTCATCATACCAACGATATGCTAAAGGATTATCACTTCCTTGTCCTTCAAATTTTACTTTTTCAATTCCTTTGAAAAATTCTTTTTCACCTAATACAACTGACATAACTTGATGTTTAAAAATTAACTAATCTATTTTTTGTTTATAAATACTTTTCTAATGATTTGCGCCAATCCAAATATAATTCATTAAACCCTTTTGCATTGGTTGGTTCAACTACTTTAATAGGTTTAAAATTACTAAACGCTTCTGTGGCATTTTTATAAGTACCGGAACCTATGCCTGCACCAATTGCTGCACCTACACTACCATCCGTATGGTATAAGGCAACTGGAATATTGGTCGCATTCACAAAAGCATCTGTGAATACATCACTTAAAAACATATTTGAATACCCTGCACGAATGATACTTGGATTCATACCGTTCCCGCGCATAATATCAATGCCGTATCTAAAAGTAAAAGCAATGCCTTCCTGTGCTGCTCTAAAAATATGTGCTTCACTGTGTTTATTGAAATCAATATTTACAAATTGTGCGCCAATCATTTTATTATTAAAAATACGCTCGGCCCCATTTCCAAAAGGCATAATTTGTAAACCATCACTACCTGGTTGAATATGACTAGCCGCTTGATTCATTTGCGGATAATCATTGCCAGCACCTACCATTTTTTTCACCCAACTATTTAAAATTCCAGTGCCATTAATACAAAGTAGTACACCCAATCTATTTAACTGATGGGTATGATTCACATGTGCAAAAGTGTTCACCCTTGATTGTGGATCATAGGTAATTTTATCTGTGACGCCATAAATCACACCCGAAGTGCCTGCTGTTGCTGCAACTTCGCCGGGTTCCAAAACATTTAAGGATAATGCATTGTTGGGTTGATCTCCAGCTTTATACGTAATAGGAATGCCTGGTTTTAAATTTAATTTAGCAGCAATTTCAGGTAGTAATTCACCATGATTACTAAATACAGGTTGAATATTTGGTAATACTGATTGATCAAATCCATAATAATTCAAAATATCTTTTGACAATTCATTGTTCTTGAAATCCCAAAAAATGCCTTCTGATAAAGAAGATATACTCGTGGTAATATTTCCTGTAAATTTCATAGATACAAAATCACCAGGTAGCATCACGTGCGCAATCTTATCATAAACATGCGGTTCGTTTTGTTTCACCCATGCTAATTTGGATGCGGTAAAATTTCCAGGTGAGTTTAACAAATGGCTTAAACACTTTTCAGGACCAATGGCATTAAACGCAGTATCCCCAATACTTACTGACCTACTATCACACCAAATAATACTATCTCTTAGTACTTGCTTATTTTGATCAACTAAAACCAAACCATGCATTTGATAAGATATTCCAATCGCGCTAATATCAGTAGGCACAAATTTTTGGGTGTTGTTTAATTTTAAAATGGCTTGTTGAATATGCTCCCACCACATTTCAGGAGACTGCTCCGCCCAACCTTTTTCAAGGGAGGTAATTGCCGATTCGGTTTCAGGAAATTGTACTGATGCGATACATTGACTTGTACTTGCTTCTACGACCGACACCTTGATGGATGAAGTACCTATATCTATGCCTAATAAATACATAAAAATTAAACTTATTAACCCCAATATTTGGGGGTGGTTGTTATCACTAAAAATAAGAAATAAATAATAGTATTGGGGAACTAATATGACATTTTAAGTAA
>Ga0214919_10010312_pt1 | contig 11872 bp, 8 predicted proteins | sample LL1503_MetaG_FD_177994 | JGI IMG/M metagenome (GOLD analysis project Ga0214919, IMG submission 177994) | Freshwater microbial communities from Lake Lanier, Atlanta, Georgia, United States - LL-1503 | ecosystem: Environmental > Aquatic > Freshwater > Lake | place: USA: Georgia | collected 2015-03-15
CACACCTGCTTCCAAAGCGGATGCCACCCCCTTGCCAGAGCACGCCTCCATCCTGATCGAAGGCTGTAAGCACCTGCCCACGCCCTCTCCTTCTTTCCAGACGGTAGAAAGATCAAATCTCGTAGCGTGCAGGTATAGGTAAAGCCCATCTTAGCCAACTCTCTCTCAAGGGATGCAGGGTAAAGCCAACCCGGAGCGACAAAGCCACTGACTCTCCACCCCTGACGCCCCCATATAGCCCGAGCCAAACTCAATCGTTCGACCGCCTCCTGGACCGGTAAGTCAAAGAACTCAGCCTCGTTTTCGGAATAGAACCTCGTCCACAACCAGGATCTGTTGGGAAGGTCTCTGCGGTCGTGATACAGACCGTGGATTGATAAATCATGCCCTTCTTGATTCCAGCGATTCAAAAAAGCAAGGGTCTGATTAGAATCTTCCACCCGAACCCCGTGATGATAATGCGGTATGACCAAGATGGACGCGTGCCCTGGACACCTTGAAAGACAAAACTCAAGCTGCTCTTGAATCTGATGAATGGAACCCGGATGGCAGTCATGAAGGGAAAGAAGAAGCCTGGGAGCACGAGGCGGAGGGGTTCGATCCCGCTCCTGAACTAAATTGCACAGATACACAGGCTCTTTTCGCTGATCCCTAAATTTTGTGACTTCTTTCCTATCCGCAAGCTTAAACCCATAGTACGCAAACATTCGGGCGCTTCTTCGCTCATCTTTGACCACAACCTGGCCAAAAACACTTTTTTCACCCAACTCCCCCATTCGATCAAGAAACGTATCGAACAATCTTTTCCCCACACTCATCCCACGTGCCTCAGGAAGAAGATTAATATGAAAGTGAACGCCATGGACAGGGGCTGGCGGTGTTTCTTTTCTTCCCTGAAATAAAAGCCATCGAATATATTTTCGGCTAGGATTCTCGTACACAAAGAAGTAGCGAAAGGTCAGTCTCAGAATCCACCCAGGGAACCTAAATACCAGGTAGCCGAGATGTTTGAGTGAGCTTCTGGATCCCATAATGTATCCGACGATCCGACCCTCATCCCCCTCCAAAACTAGACAGTTCTCAGGCTCTGCATCTGTGTACGGCGCGGTTAAAAAATCAGCGAAGAGTTCCCGATCCTGAAAAAGAGGATCGATGGGGTCCCCTAAGAATCCTGTCTCCGCACAAATATGACGCACCTGATCTCGATCTTCAGCGCGATAGTAGCGAACCAGCATGCTCACCTCTTGGACTCGTATTCGGCCAACTGTTGAGTGAAGGTTTTTTCCCAGCTGAACTTTCCCTGAATAAACCCGCTCAGGGAGTGCCGATCTGGATCGGGTAAATATTGCATCCTTTTTGCGACTCCCAAGGCCAGCGAATTGGAACTCCTATCGATAACCCAATCCTTTAATTGGTAAGCCTGCTCATCCATGGGTCCCCCCCGAAACGCAATCACCGGAAGCGCACAGGCCTGAGCCTCCAAAAGAACCAGTCCGAATGTTTCCCATCGTCCAGGGTGAATCAGGAGATCAGACGCTTGATACCACTCAGCCAATTCTGCGGACTCTTTAAGAAATGGCACAATTCGAACCCGCGGGTGCTTCCTCACAAATTCTTCTACCTTAGGCTTCATTTGCCCGTCTCCTACCATCACCCCAACCCAATCGCTACCTTCAAGTTCCTCGATCCCTTTCCACATTCTAAGCAAAAGTGCTGTATCTTTATCTGGAGAAAAACGTCCCACATAGAGAAGCACTTTCGAATTCGCAGGTAATCCAAGCTTCCTTCTAAACTCCTGTTTTTTTTGCAAAGAAACCGGATAAAAGGTTTTTGTGTCGACCCCCAAAGGTAGGTGGATCAATCGAGGAACCCCCCAACTCCCTAAAATCTGAATCAGGTTTTGACTCCCCACAAATACTCCGCGGCCACCTGTTGCAAGGTGACGAAGATAATCCCCTGCCAGCTGCTCGGTGACAGAGCGAGCCCATGGACCTGCAAACTTCAAAACTGTCCGAAGGATCGCATCCGGAAAGTGGGAGTGGTAGAACATATAAAACTTAGACCCGCGGCGGTTTGCCCAGTTCCGGGCAACCATCGCTGCATGATAAGGATCCCCCGCCTCAACCACATCCGGACGCTCTGCATAGAGAATCTTTAGGAGAGCAGGCAGGTCGAGCATCCACCGATAGCGCGAAGTTTGGTTCACGAGAGGCCCCCGAACTGTCCAAACTTGGCTCCGCCCACCTTCCACCTGTTCGGTCCTGCTCCCTGGCACAATCATGATGTGATCGTGGGGAGTGTTTTCCCTAAGAAACTTACGTTTTGCCAAAAGATAAGAACGCACCCCACCCCCCTGAGAGGAGTACATTTGAGTCAAATCACAGATCTTCATGGAAACTGCCTTGGATGATGCCTTTCTTCGTGCTAAAGTGAAACTCAATGAGGCGAACCGAATTCTTACGCCTGCTCGGGCTTGCAGGGGCGGCCTATGCTACGCCTGCCTTTTCGCAAGGAGGGATTCCCGTTCAGCCGGGCGAATGCGAAGTAAACCCTGCCTTTATCAATAGTGGCCCTGGGTTCGGCAACCGCATCGCCCTGACATTTGATGATGGACCTAGCCCTGGTATTACGGAACGAGTCCTGACAGAACTTTCAAAACGGAATCTGCATGCCACATTCTTTTTAATTGGAGCTAAAGTTGACGCGTCTCCTCAACTCGCACGCCGTATTGTGGACGAAGGCCACGATGTAGCGAACCACTCATACACTCATCCCCGTCTTGCTGGCATGTCTGATTCCGCCGTGGAGCAGCAGCTTGCTCGAACCCAGGAATCGATCACTCGTGCCACTGGCGTCACACCCGTCTGGTTTCGCCCCCCCTACGGAGCGTTCCGCAGGGAGCAAGGCTCGATCGCCTCGAAACTAGGACTCGGCGTGGCCTACTGGTCGGTTGACCCCAAGGATTGGTCTCAACCTGGCAGCTCAGCAATTGCCCAGCGGGTTCTTTCTGCCAGCCAAGCAGGCTCCATCATTCTTCTTCACGATTTACACCCGCAAACAGCAGATGCCGTACCTGCAATTTTTGACGGATTGATCGAACGTTCATTTTCAGCCGCCCCCTTCCACAGTTTCGTCGGCGCCCCTTACGCTTAACTTGTCTTTTATTTTCTCGATCCCGACCAAATTGTTCCGGGGAGGATTTTTGCGCCTGGGGCAACTAAGCTTCCTGGATTCAGAACGGCATTACAACCGACTGAGGCACGATCCCCCACAATCGCACCAAACTTTCGCAGTCCCGTTTCGATTAGTTGTCCCGCTTTTTGGATGCGAATGACCTGACCATCCAGACGATAATTGGATAAAATAACACCAGCGCCTAGATTTACGTCCCGTCCAAGAATCGAATCGCCCACATAGTTGAAGTGCGGAGCATGGGCACCTGCCAAAAGAACACAGTTTTTGAACTCGGAGCTATTCCCTAAAACACATCCGTCACCCGCAATCACGTTTTCTCGAAGATAAGCTCCATGGCGGATTTCACAATTTTTACCAATCCATGCAGGTCCACGAATATAGGCACCAGGCTCGACAACAGTCCCCTCACCCAAATAAACGTCTTTCCCAAGAATCGGCGCCCCCACAGTTTTGCCCTTCGATCCTTTGGGCAGATTGTTTTTTAAATAAGCGGCGATTTTAGGAAGAATATCCCAAGCGTCTTTAGCGGATGCGAACAGCTCCTCATGCCCCTGGTCCGTAAGGTCAAAAAAATCAGTCAGAGATGTGCCTAACTCCCTCATCCCAATCACCCTGCCTGACCCCAGCCATTCCCTCAAGCCTTCCGATGAAGCGCGCTCTGCATCGCTACACGTGTTTTCTCTAACTCGCGCTCCCCGTGGGAAGCGGAGATAAACCAGCTCTCGAATTGGGAGGGTGGGAAGTACACTCCTTTCTCAAGACACGCATGAAAAAAGGAGGCGTAAGCGTCTCGATCACACTCCTGTGCATCTTTTAAATTCCGAACTTTTGCACCGCCCTGACGAAAGAACAGGCACGTCATCGATCCGATTCGTGCCCAAGGATAGTTCAGGCCAGCATGTTCCAACGCGCCCTTGACGATGGCCTCAAGCGACATACCAATCTGCTCCAACTTCTCATAAACACCACCTCTCTCAAGAACTTCGAGTTGAGCGATACCAGCAGCCATAGCAAGAGGATGCCCCGATAAGGTCCCAGCCTGATACACGGGTCCGTCTGGAGCTAGTTGATCCATAATTTCAGCACGTCCACCAAATGCACCTACAGGCATTCCTCCACCGATTACTTTCCCAAAAGCCGATAGATCAGGTCGTACCCCAAGCAATCCCTGGGCGCCCCCCAGACCTAAGCGGAAGCCAGTCATCACCTCGTCAAAAAGGAGGAGAGCCCCACACTTTTTTGAACTCTCACGAAGAAACTCCAAATACCCCTTTTCGGGCAAAATAAGACCTACATTTGCAGGAATCGGCTCAAGCATAATAGCCGCCAAGTCATCCCCATACTTATCAATACATGCACGTAACGTATCTCGATCATGCAAAGGCAAAATCAACGTGTCTTGCACGGCTCCAGGGGTAACTCCCGCACTATCGGGTCGACCTAAGGTCAGTGGGCCCGATCCCGCAGCGACGAGGAGCGCATCACTGTGACCATGATAGCAACCGGAAAACTTAATGATCTTCTTGCGCCCCGTGAACCCTCTCGCCAATCGCACACACGACATCGTCGCCTCAGTTCCACTGCTGCAAAAACGCACTTTCTCGACACTCGGTATATGTCGACAGATTTTTGACGCTAGAATTACCTCTCCCTCATGAGGAGTGCCATAGCTAATGCCCTTGCCCGCCGCATTTCGAATCGCATCAACAACCTCCGGATGTGCGTGCCCTAAAATCGCAGGCCCCCAACTACCAACATAATCCACATGCTCCCTTCCATCCACATCTCGAAGAATTGCGCCCTTTGCAGACTCGACAAAGAAAGGCTCACCGCCGACCGCACGAAACGCCCTCACAGGAGAGTGCACGCCACCAGGGGTTACCTTTTTGGCTTTTCGAAATAACTCCTGCGAATTCTTTCCACCCCTTTGGATCATCCTATAAGGGTAAACCCACAAACTCCCCGATTCCAGTCCGCGCAAGAGGGAAACTAATTAGCGGCAAAGTCTGCCCGTGCTTTTTTTTCTGCCTCCACTAACCCGGACCACCTCTCCCAACCTCCCGCCCAAAGCGAATCTACTTCTTGCGTTGCAACACTCAGCAAGGGCAGGTCGGCAGGAAGTCGAGCGTGTCGATACCGCGGAGGCCCGCTCTGCTCATCTCCAAGAGTGTCACCAGGCCCACGAATCTCAAAATCCTTCTCCGCAACCAAAAAACCATCTCGATTCTCAGCTAGAAAATCCAACCGCTCTTTCGCTTCCAAACCACCGCTTCTTTGAATCAAAATACACATCCCACTTATTCCTCCGCGCCCGATCCTTCCCCTTAATTGATGCAACTGCGATAACCCTAAGCGATCGGCATGATCAATCACCATCAGGCTGGCCTCTGGAACATCCACGCCCACCTCAACAACAGTGGTGGCCACCAAAACAGAAGTCTCGCCCTTTCGAAACTGATTCAAGATCTCCACCTTCTCAGCCTCTTTCATTTTTCCGTGCAAAAGGGCCACTTTCTTGGCACCGAAACGCTTTGATAAATGATCGTAGGTCTTCCTTACAGAAGCCTCCTCGGATGGGTCCTCTACCTCGTCTCCCAATCTTGGCACGACCACATACGCCCTCTCCCCGTCCTGAACCCTATCTTTGATATGAGCCCAGATCTTTTCTTCGGCACTACCATCTCTCACAAAGGTTCTAACCTCCCCTCGCCCAGGCGGCATCTCACGCAAGTAAGAAATGTCTAAATCGCCGTGAATCAGCAAGTCGTAGGTTCTTGGAATGGGAGTTGCCGTAAGCACGAGCAGGTCAGGTCGCTCGCCTTTAGCCAAAAAGGCAGCTCTCTGCTTTACTCCGAAGCGCTGCTGCTCATCGATCACGCAAAGGGAAAGGCGGGCTAATTTTGTTTTTGCCGCAAAAAGCGCATGGGTTCCAACGGTGATTCTTGGGAAAAGGCCAACAGGACCAGGCTTGGAAGCAGAAGTCCATGTCACAATCTCTACAAGTCGGGGCGGGAGAAGTTTGCGTAATGCCACCGCGTGCTGCTCGACTAGTAAGGTGGTCGGCGCCATGAGCGCAACGTGTGACCCGTGCTCCAGTGCCCTCAGTAAAGCATGGGCTGCCACAAGGGTCTTTCCAGAGCCAACATCCCCCTGGAGAAGGCGATGCATCGGCCGCCCCAAACTCAAATCTTCATCGATTTTTTCGCAGACTACTTTCTGACCCTGCGTCATCTGAAAAGGCAACTTCTCATACCAAGGCTCGATCAGATCTCGAACCTTTTCGGGCCTCTGCACTTGAATTGCCTCCCGAGCTGCTCTCCTGACCCGGACTCCAAACTGCGACGCCACAAGCTCCTCCCAAGCTAACCTTCGTCGTGAAATCTCAACCTCACGCAAGGATGATGGAAAATGGTAGGTCCGAAAGGACTCCTCTCGATTGGGCATCCCTTCGGATTGCGGAAATGCTTCTTCTACCTTAGGCCAACAGTTGCGTAGGTAGTGGTAAATCGTGGAACGAACTCGTCTCTGGTTTAGACCGGAAATCAGGGGATAAATAGGAACCACCCGATCCAAATGAATACTTTCCTCCTTACCCTCCTCAATCGTCTCAGTCTCGGGATGGGTAATTCTCAATACTCCCGATTTCTCCTCCAGCCTGCCGTAGACAGCCACTCTTTTTCCCTCAGGAAAAGCGCGTGCTAGAAAAGGTAAATGATAGTAAATCATTCGCACCCGATCCCCAGTTTCGAGACCGTGCGCCACGACATTCAGATCTACCTCAACACTGCAGCGGCGTCCCCTCCAACGATTTAGTTTCGAACGAATAACAACCCCTTGAAAGTGAACAGGCCCAACGGGCAATCCCATCGACGGCGCCCAGCCTTGGCGTCGGTCTTCGTGTCGCCTGGGCAGGTACCCCACTAAGTCCTCAGGCCGCTCAAACCCAAGCTTTGTAGCCAGAAGAGCCGCCGCGCGTGTCGCGCGTGCGACCTCGGGGTTTACTGCCAGTCCGTCATTCGCCACCGGGGTCCATCCGTATAATCATCCCACTCCCATATTCCCGCCAAATCGAACACTTTTCGGTTTGGAACTCTCTTTGCAAAGTCAAAACCAATCACTTCAAACTTCTTGTCCGCTGCTTGAGCTCGGAACTTAAGGTGACGCTCGGCAAATATTCTTGGCGTCCCAACAATTTGAACGCCATCGACCCGCAAAGTGGGTTCGGGATTACCTTTGCCGAACGGGGCGAGCTCCGCCAAGGTCCGTGCCATCTCAGGAGTTAAATGAGAGGGACATAGTTGGATATCAATTGGAAGGGTTTTTTCAAAAACATCGGGCGCCACGTGCCTCTCAAGCCATCCCTGTAGCAGCCTTCTAAACTCCGCAACTTGCCCCGCCTCAATCACAATTCCCGCCGCCGCATCATGCCCCCCAAAACCCTTGAGGCACGAAGAGCAAGCTCGCAACGCATCCATTAAGGACAAGCCAGGCAAACCCCGACCGCTCCCCCTCCCTTCCCCATCCGAATTGATCGCAATCGTAAAACTGGGTCGATGAAACTTGCGAACAAGACGAGCCGCAACAATTCCAACAACTCCGGGATGCCAACGATCACTCGCCACCACATTTGCTAAACCTTTAGGAAGAGATTCCACCTGCTCCTCAGCCTCTCCTAAAGCAATCGCCTCAAGCTCCTGCCTTCGACGATTCTGCAGATCCAACTCTCGTGCCAAACGCGCCGTTTCTGTGGGATCATGACTCAGAAGGAGCTCCAACCCAGAGCTTGCGTCTCCCACGCGACCTCCTGCATTGATTCTTGGACCCAGCTGAAATCCAAGCGTAAACGAGGTCGGAACCCTCTGTCCCACTCCACTTACCTCCATCAATCTTTTTAAACCCGGATGAACAGTTTTCGCCAACCGCCTCAATCCTTCCTGAACAAAGATTCGATTGTCGTGAAGGAGCGGCACGAGATCGGCCACCGTAGCCAATGCCACAAGGTCCATAACATCTCGTAAATCAAACTTCTCCCGACCACCTTTTGCTCTTTGGTAGGCATGACAAAGTTTGAAAACTAATCCTGCCGTACAAAAGTGATGCCCCACCGAACCACGCTGCGGATTCACCATCACATCCGCATTCGGTTGGGGCTCACTCAGTTGATGATGGTCGACGATTAAAACGCGTACTCCAGCCTGCTTGAGTTTCTCAACTTCAGCAAAACTGTTCGTTCCACAATCTAGAGCAAGGAACACCTCTGGGACAAAGCCTCGACCCAAGGCACGTTCCAAAGCCCCCATTGTTAACCCATAACCTTCTTTTTGACGATCTGGCAAAAAGGTTCGAATCTCCACTGAGCTTTGAGACTGCAGAAATAGTTTCATGAGTGTCGCACTGACAATGCCGTCCACATCGTAATCGGAATAAATAAGAATCCTCTTCTTCCCCTGAATCGCTTCCGATAAAAACTCCACCCCTTCCGTGATACCGGCCAACTCCTCGGGAGCACCTAAGCTCGCGAGGCGCGGACGCAGAAAATTTTCCTGATCTGCACCGACCGGAAAACCACGAAAAGAAAGAAAACGGGAAACTAATTCATCCCCTCCACATTCAGAGGGTAGGACTAAATGAGAATCAGACCAACGCATCCTATTCCAATACGGTCTCACAGACCGTTAGCAAGTCCGCCTAACTGCGTTTTCGACCAAAAAGCAGAACGATCGGGCTGGCGATAAAAATCGAACTATAAGTTCCAACCACAATTCCGATCAGCAGGATCAGTGCAAAATCGTTAATCACCCTTCCACCAAGCACAAACAGCACGAGAACCGCTAAAAAGGTAAGGCCGGAAGTAAGAAGCGTACGGCTTAGAGTCTGATTGATCGCCAGATTCATCACTCCTGCACGGTCCGTGCCGACTCCTCCACGGAAAAACTCACGGATTCGATCAAAGATAACAATCGTGTCGTTGATTGAGTATCCCGCAACCGCCAAAATGGCACCAACCATTGGCAGGGAAAGTTCTCTGCCCAACAAAGCGAAGATTCCCAAGCTAATCAGGACGTCGTGCAAGAGAGCCACGATGGCTCCAATCGCAAAAGAGGTCTCAAATCTCCAAGTGGTGTAAAAGAAGATCGCAATCATTCCTAGGATAAGAGCGACCAGAGCTTTCTGTTTTAACTCATTTCCAACCACTCCAGCCACCTTATCTAACTGCAATTGCTGAAACTTGGCCTGGGGAAAGTCCTTCGCAAGAGCCTCACCCGCTTTCTCACCCATGCCAAATGCGGTACGCAAGGAGAGCACCTCCTGGCCACCCACAGGGCTCCGCTGATACTGAACCACCTCAGCCATCGAACCTAAAGAAGCGCGAATTTTTCCATCATCCACTTTTTCCTGAAAACTAAACGTCACAAGATCGCCGCCTGTAAAATCAACTCCCAGCACTTTTTCACCCTTGATGCCAACAGTCACTAAGCCCGCCCCAAGTAGAAGACCTGATAAAATAAAAGCAGGCCCTCGAAGACCTAAGAAATTGATCTTACAGTTCTCGAAAAGCCGCATCATATGAAGCGACCCTTTACCCCCCTTTTCCGCCAACCACTCCGCCCCTGTGCGACTAATAATCAAAGCGGCAAACATACTGGAAAAAATTCCCAAGCAAAGGACTGTTGCGAATCCCTGAACAGGCCCCGACCCCTGCCAAAAGAGGATCGCAGCTGCAATGACCGTTGTGACATTTGCGTCCAAAATGGAGCTGAACGCACGCTGAAAACCAGATCCCACAGCCTCCAATGCCGTACGATGATGCACCAACTCTTCCCGAATTCGTTCAAAGACTAAAACATTTGCGTCCACCCCAATGCCAATCGTCAAAATCAACCCAGCCAACCCAGGAAGGGTCAGAGTAAAACCAAATTGAGCCAATAAACCCAACAGAATCAAAATGTTTAAGGCCAATCCAAATACAGAAACCAAACCTAACCATCGATAGTAAACCAGTGCGAAAAGGCCCACCGCAACGATGCTTACCCAGCCTGCAAGAAATCCGCTCTGGACCGAACTCGCACCAAGGCTTGGATCTACCCCACGCTCATCAATAATCGAAACAGGATTCTCAAGAGGGTTCTTTAGAACGCTCGCCAGTTCTTCCGCCTCAACAGAGGACATGTTGCCACCAGAAATCTCGCAACTGCCGTAAATCGCGCTTCGAATCACGGGAGCGGAGTACACCTCTCCGTCCAAAATCACTGCCAGTCGTCGACCAATATTCTGCTCGGTCAGATTCCCGAACTTCTTCCGACCCTCAGGATTGAACTCAATAATAACAACCGCCCGACCCAACTGATCGACACTTCGAAATGCATTCGCAACGCTTTTGCCCGAAATTTCAGTCCGCCGCTTCACGACAATAGGAAATTCTTTGACAGTTCCATTGGGTTGACGATCCCGAAGCATGAGAAGCTGGCTATCGAGGGGAATTTGCGGTTTGCCTTTTCCATCTCCAACAAGCACATCGCTTCTTTCGTGAACCAAAGTGAATTCCAGCTTTGCAACTCGCTCCAGTTGCCGCCGGTAGGAGGCCTTATCCGCCTCACTCACGCCTGGAATCTGAACAATGATCCGATTCTGTCCCACAGGTTGAATGACAGGCTCTGCCACGCCAACCGAATCAACGCGTTTCCGGATTACCTCCACAGCCTGATCCAGAGTCCCTTGGCCTGTACTCCCTGCTAGCTCCAACAAGAACTGCGTTCCACCTCGTAGATCCAATCCAGGCTTGATCTTAACTTTCCACGCGCCCGATTCATCCTTCGCAAAGAGGGAGGTCAGACACAACGCCGTCAGAGTGAGCGTCAGGAAAACACTCAGGCGCATCCGCTTCCGAGTCTCCGTTGTCAGGAAGTACCCGATAAAGAGAACAAAGAAAACCAGACTTAAGCCAAACTGAATGCCGATCATAACCAAAGAGGCCTAACTGGCCGGTTTCTCCTCCGAGGCCTTTTCCACCGAGGTAATGCTCGAACGCAGGACTTCCAGCTTCACATTATCTGCTACTTTAAGAATCACGATGGCATCCTTCAAATTGGCCACCGTCCCATAAATTCCGCCTGCAGCCAACACCCGATCCCCCGTCTTGACCGACTGAATGAGCTTTTCGGTCTCCTTCTGTCTTTTCATCTGAGGGCGAAGCAAAACAAAGTACATCAAAACAAAAAGGATCACCAAGGGCAGTATTTGAACCCAGGCTGGCGGACCACTGCCATCCGCGGGAGGTGGCGCCATCATGAGGGGAATCTGCCCCACCCAATTTAAATCAAACATCATCTGTACTCTCCTCTTCCTTGGATGTTCCGCCCCGCTGATACCGCTCCAAGAACTCGCGGGACCAACTTTGCCAACGACCCTCCAGGATCGCCCTCCGGGCTTGCCGGAGTGTCTCAAGATTGAAGAAGAGATTATGCAGGGAAATCAATCGTAATCCCAGCAGTTCTTCCGCCTTGATCAAGTGTTGGATATAGGCACGACTGAAGCGCAGACAAGTATAACAGCCGCAACCCTCCACAATCGGGCCTTCATCGCGGGTCCATGTCGACTTCCTTACAGACACGGGACCCGTGGCGGTACAAGCCGTCCCGTTGCGGGCCACCCGAGTGGGAAGGACACAATCAAACAT
>Ga0214919_10010313_pt1 | contig 11871 bp, 10 predicted proteins | sample LL1503_MetaG_FD_177994 | JGI IMG/M metagenome (GOLD analysis project Ga0214919, IMG submission 177994) | Freshwater microbial communities from Lake Lanier, Atlanta, Georgia, United States - LL-1503 | ecosystem: Environmental > Aquatic > Freshwater > Lake | place: USA: Georgia | collected...
GGTGAAATATCTGCCGTGCAAGCAAAAAACATTGGCTGTAGTTATGTTTTAATTGGCCATAGTGAAAGAAGAGAACTTTTTTTAGAAAGTGATGATTTATTAAAAAAGAAAGTAGATTCTGCTCTAGCTGAAAATTTAAAAATCATTTTTTCTTGCGGAGAATCTTTAGAAGTCCGAACAAAAAAAGAACACCTCTCTTTTGTCAAAAAACAACTTGAAAACTCATTATTTCATTTATCAGAAAAAGAAATTTTAAATTGTATCATCGCTTATGAGCCAATTTGGGCTATCGGAACAGGATTAAATGCATCTGAAGAGCAAGCTGAAGAAATGCATTCTGAAATTCGATATTTAATTTCCAAGAATTATTCTGAAGAAATTGCTCAAGAAATTTCAATTATCTATGGTGGAAGTTGTAATACATCCAATTCAGCTCAGTTATTCGCTTGCCCAAATGTAGATGGAGCACTAGTTGGAGGCGCATCTCTTGATAAATTTTCCTTTATAGAATTAGCAGCTAGTTTGAAATGAAGTATGTTGAAGTTTCTTTTTCTATAATGCCATTTGAACCATGGAATGAAATTATTATTGCCAATCTTTCAATTTTACCATACGAAAGTTTTATGGAGGAAGGCGAATATCTAAAAGCATACATCCAAGAACAAGATTTTGATCCTTTAGATTTAAAAGATTTAGTTTTAAAACTTAAAACAAATAAGGGAGTAATTATAAATTATGAATATAAAAACATCGAACATCAAAATTGGAATCATGTCTGGGAATCACATTTTGAACCTGTAAGTATTAATGATCAATTGCATATACTTGCACCATTTCATCCAAAAGATAAATTCCAGGGATTAATTATTGAAATTGAACCAAAAATGTCTTTTGGTACAGGGCATCATCAAACGACTTTCTTGATGTGCGAAGAAATTACCTCACTCTCGTTAGATGGAAAAAAGGCACTTGATATGGGGTCTGGAACAGGAGTCTTGGCAATTTTAGCTGAGAAGTGTGGGGCAAAAGAAATACTTGCTATTGATATTGAATCTTGGTCTGTGGAAAACTGTGAAGAAAATACAAAGCGTAATAAGTGCAGTAAAATAATTTCTAAGTTGGGAGATATCATTGACATTAAAGGCCAATACTTCGATGTAATTATTGCAAATATCAATAAAAATGTTCTTTTGGCACACTTACCAAGTTATTCTAAATGTTTAAATTCTAATGGAATTTTATTGCTTAGTGGCTTTTTTGAAACTGATGCTGAGGATTTAATTTCTGCAGCATTTGAGGAAAATTTGGTTTTACAATCAAAAAAAATAAAAGATGGATGGGCAATGTTGTTTTTTTTAAGTCAGGAATCATGAAGCCAAATAAATTGTTTTTTTTTTCATTTACCTTTCTTTTTATAAATTTCTTTTTTAGTCAAAATTTTAGTAAGGACCGCGATAAATTTGCAAAAGAGTGGATGAAATTTGCCTTAACAGAAAGCGAAAAGGATTTTTGCAAGGACCAATTAACTGATTTTTTAGAAAAATCAAAACTGAGCGATTTTAAATTTAACAAACTCGTTGATGATTGTAATTTGTTAGTTTCAAATCAGTTCGTAATTAATTCTGATTGTTTTAATTTCTTAGTTGCAAGTGTCTATCAAGAATTGAATTCGTTTAATCCAAGTTTTAATTCTGAGTGGCATGAAATTTTGTTCGAGACGCTTGCTAATAATCGTGAAAAACAAATAGATTTTCTGAATTTCTCCCATTATTTTTTTAAATCTAAAAAGTTATATACAGAGGAAACTTTTAGTTGGTATTTTGATTCATTTGCATTTAGCTGGGAAACAGAAAAAAGATTAACCATAAGATGTATTCAAGGTAATTTAGTTTGCCGTGTTTTTTTAGATGGAAAAATTGCAAGTGATAGTATTAAGATTTATCAAACTGATGGTGTTTTTGATATTTTTAATAATAAATGGGAAGGTAAAGGTGGTGAAATTACCTGGGAGAAGGTAAAAATAAATAAAGATGAAACCTTTGCTAAACTTAGGAATTATAAGTGCAATCTAACTTCTCAAAGTGTTTTAATTGATACTGTAGAACTTACAACACCCTATTTTGATTTCCCTATTCTTGGCCGGTTAAAGGATAAAACTATCTCAGAATTGTCTGAAGGTGAAAGTTCGCCACAATTTAGTTCTTATGAAAAAAGGTTAAAGATTAAAGATTTACGAGAGGGAATTGATTACGATGGTGAATTTACATTAATGGGTGACGAATTTATTGGGAGTGGAAGCAATGAAAAACCTGCAAAACTTATCTTAAAATATAATAATAAAGCTCTTTTTGAAGTATTATCAACTAATTTTAAAATGAAGCAAAATGAGATTATTATTCGAAAAGCTCGCATAAAAATGAATTATTCAACTGGAGATTCACTAACAATAGATGATGCTTTTTTTTATTTCGACGAATCAAAACGTGAAATTTCGTTATCTGCACCTGCTAAAGCAAATATTTACTCACCATTTATTGATTCGTATTTTAAATTATATGTGTATGCTCCAAAGTTAATTTGGAATTTAGATACACCAACACCATACTATACATATGAAGTAGCAACAAGTCAGGAACTAAAAGTTGCATCTATTCAATCTATTAATTATTTTGATGCTAAACTTTATGATAAATTTAAAGGTGTTAGTGGTATTCATCCATTTTCAATAATTTCTATGAAATGTCGTGAAATAAAGAGTATGACTTTCACAGAGGCAAGTTTTGCAACTATGTTAAAGAAAACTATTGAACAGGTATTGCCTGAAATAGTTGATATGGCTGCAGATGGATTTCTTCGTTATGATTCAAATTTAAAATTAATTTTTATCAGTCAAAAATTAATTGATTTTTCTGATGCAAGTATTGGCAAAATTGATTTTGATAACATTTTAATTTCTTCAGATTTTCGATTAATAAAAAATGATGAATCTTACTTGAGTGACATTAATCATGAAGTTAAATCAACAATTTTAAAAGAAATTGCTGGTGCTAATTTTCGTAAACAAAAATCATCTATTTATGCTAGTATTAATTTAGATGAAAATTATTTACGAATTAATGAAGTTAATCAAGTAGTATTATCAAAAGCTCAAAAAACTATCATTTATCCAGACTCATCTTTTATTATAATGGAAAAAAATAGGGATATACGTTTTAGTGGTTGGATAAATGCTGGAAAATTAGAATTTCATACGATTGAATCAAAATTTATTTATGAAGATTTTAAGGTTAAGATTATTAATTCTGATGAAGCATTTTTAAGGGTAAAACCTCTTAGTAAAGAAGATGGATTTGAAGATATTCAAATGCTAAGTTCAATAAGTAATTTACAAGGAGATTTATTTATAGACGACCCTCTAGTAAAATCAGGAAAGCAATCTAGTAATTCAAAATATCCTTTTTTACAAACTTCAAGCGATTGTTTTGTATACTATGATTCAAAAGATATACAAAATGGTGCATATGACAGAGAAAGGTTTTATTATAGAATAGGATTATTTGAAATGGATAGTTTGGATAATTTTCATGAGAAATCATTTAATTTATCTGGAGAGTTAGTTTCTGCTGGAATTTTCCCCAATCTAAGTGAAAAATTAGGAATAATGAACGATTATTCATTTGGATTCATTACAAATACGCCTATTGAAGGGTATGATTTTTATGGCACAAAAGCTAAATACACAAATAAGATTGCGCTTTCTAATAATGGATTGCAAGGTTCTGGAACGATTAAGTTATTTAATTCCAAATCGATCTCTAAAAAACTTACTTTTTTACCAGATTCTACAATTGGTCTTACACAATTTATAAATGAGGAGTCAACTATATTTCCATTTGTAGAATCTGAATTAGCTAGGATAACATATCAACCCAAGAAACAAATTCTAATGGTTGCATCTTACCTATCATATCCCTTAAGTATGTTTCATGGTGAAGTAAATATGAATGGTATACTTATGCTTGATGAGAAATCAATAACAGGTATTGGTACTATTTCATTTGAGGATGCTGTAATGACTTCTTTGGATTTTAGTTTTAAGCAGAATGACATTCTCTCTGCCAATACATCCTTTAGTCTGATTAATCGTTTAACAAATAATGCTGAGTTCCCTTATGCATTTGAATCTAAAAGCTTTTCCGCTTCAATTTCTTTAACTACAAGACTTGGTGAATTTAATTCAATTAATACAAATAGAATTAAATTTCCGATAAATAAATTTTATTGCCAGATGGATAAGTTTAATTGGTATATGAATGATGAAAATATTGAATTAAGTAATGTTAATGATGTTTTTGAAAATATCAATTCTGAAAATGTTGTTAACAATTTTTTTTCATTGGATGAAAAGCAAGATTCACTTCAATTTAATTCCATTAGCGCAAAATTTTACTTAAATCAACAGACTATATTGTGTGATAAGGTGAAATTTGTCAAAGTTGCTGACGCACTTCTTTATCCTGAAAAAACAACTTTGAATATCCGAGCTTATGGAGTGATTGACTCCTTTTATAATTCGACTATTGTTGCAAATTATGATACAAAATTCCATAAATTTATTAATGCATCGATTTATATAAAATCTAGAAATTTCTATCAAGGTTATGCTACCTATCCATATTACGACAGGGATAGTAGTTTAACATTAGTTTCTATGTCTAAAATAAGTGGCGAAAATTTAATTACTGTTGCAAATGGAGAAATTCCTGAAAAATCTCAATTTAAGTTATCTAAAGAATTTGATTATTTTGGAAAAATAGCAATTTTATCTTCAAATGAAGGGATTATTTTAAACGGTTCAGCCAGACTTAAGCATAATTGTGATTACGATAAATCATGGCTTCAATTTCAAGATACAGTCATAGCAAAAAATATTCAAATCCCTATTTCTGATCAACCAATAAATTCAAAAGGACAAAAAATGGCTATTGGTTTTCTATGGCATGATAATATAGATAGCTTAAGTATTTATCCAGCATTTTTTTCTAAAAAGCGCGGTGTTGATGATATACATTTATTTTCAGTAAGTGGATATATTGAGTATAACCAAATAGCAAATGAATTTCAAATTGCTACTAAAGCTCGTTTGGCAAAATCTGATTCTTTATCTAATCTATTCTCCCTGCATATTAAAACTTGCCAAGTAAGTGGTTTTGGAGATATAGATTTAGGGATTAGTTTAGGAGAACTTAAAATTGAATCCTATGGTAAAATTGAATTTGACCAAAAGCAGAATAAAACTAAGTTTTTACTAAACAGTAAAATTTCTATGCCACTCCCTAATAGTTTAATGGATAATTTTGCAAATAAAATAAAACTTAATGATCAATTACTCACGTTGGATTTTGACACTTATAGTGATGATATGAGAAATGCTTTTGCAAAATGGATTCCTAAAAACTATGATGATTTTTTTAGTGATTATAAAGAAGATGATATCCGAAAGATGCCAAATTTATTAGAAAATTCTTTTGTATTATCAGGTATTGTTCTAGAATCTTATGGAGATAATTCACCATCAATAAAAAATAAAGGCATTATTTCAACAAATACTTCTGTTGGTATTGTTGGAGTGAATGGTATTTCTGTTCTAAAGATTGTTCCTTTTCAAATGTTTTTTAATCAAACGTATTCCCGTGCACAAAATCAAGGCTTATTTTGGAAAATTGCTTTAGATGATCAGTTTAACTACCTTTTTAATTATGTTATGGAAGATAAAAGAAATGGGGAATTTTTGATTCATAGTTCTGATGAATCATTCAAAAAAATTATTTCTGACATTAAACCTGCAAAACGTAATGAGAAAAACTTTAAATTTGATCTTATGGATGATAAAAAAAGAGAGAGCTTTAGCTCTGAATTTAGATCAATCTTCTTATTTAAATAAAATTTATGCTAATTTTTATCGTAATTGTTATTGCATATTTAATCGGTTCAATTCCTACTGCTGTTTGGCTAGGGAGGTATTTTCATAATGTAGATATTCGTGATTTTGGAAGTGGAAATGCTGGTGCAACAAATACTTTTCGAATTCTTGGAAAAAAATTAGGATGGATTGTTTTGATTTGCGATGTTTCCAAGGGAATCCTTGCTTCGACTCTTCCATTCTTTCTACAATTTTTTTTATCGTCTTTTTTTTTAGGATACAAGGATGAAGTATTAATTCTTCAGCTATGTGCTTCTTTTACTGCTGTTATTGGCCATGTTTTTCCAGTTTTTGCAAATTTTAGAGGGGGAAAAGGAGTTGCAACATCACTTGGAATAATAGTTGGCGTTAATCCCTTTGCTGCAGCAATTTGCTTAGCCATTTTTTTAATAGTATTTTTTGCTTTCCGCTTTGTCTCATTAGGAGCAATTACTTCTGCTCTAGCTTTTCCTTTTATTAGCTTCTTTGGACTTAATCAAGATGCTCGTATAATGATTGTTTTTACGATTGTATTATCTGTAATAGTTATTATTGCTCATAGGAATAATTTTGCTCGTCTATTAAATGGTAATGAAAATAAAATTGATATACGTAAAAAGAGGGTTTAGCTGGGTTTTTGTAAAAGACAATAAAATAATTTTTTAGTTTTATGAAGAATCACTAATTTTAAATAAAAAAATGCAAAATCCCAAAACAGAACAACTTTTAGATTTATTAGAAGAAAAAGTAGTTACTCACTCAATTATTCTATACAATGATGATTTTAATACTTTTGATCATGTAATTTCATGTCTAATTCAGATTTGTAGTCATGAAATACTTCAAGCAGAACAGTGCGCATGGATTGTTCACACAAATGGAAAATGCATTGTCAAGATTGGTGAATATCAAGAATTAGAGCCTTTATGTACTTCATTGCTTGATAAAGGTCTTTCTGCAACTATAGAATAAGATGAAAATTTCATTTGTTTCTCGTGGAACCTTATTGATTACTTTATTCTCTTTAATTGGAATGCTTGCGCTACAATTTCTTCCAACTAGCAAACAATTTTTTATTCTAGATGGTAATTCTCATTTTACATCATGGAAATGGTATATTTCAAATTTCACTTATATATTTGGACATTTAGATTCATTGCACTTAGTTGGTAATTTGTCAATTATTTTATTATTGGGACCACTAATTGAGTTGAAGTATGGAACGAAAAAGTTATTGATAATGACATTTTTTACAGCACTTTTAACAGCGATACTTCACACTTTATTATGGGATAACGGATTATTAGGGGCAAGTGGAATTGCATTTATGTATATCGTGCTTTCTTCTCTACTCAATTCTAGAGGAAAAGAAATACCTTTTACTTTTATTTTGATCGTGTTGTTGTATTTAGGGCAGGAAATAAATTCTTCTTTTCAGAAAGATAATATTTCACATTTTGCACATTTATTTGGTGGAGCAATGGGAGCATTTTGGGGTTTCTTCAGAAAATAGTTACTCGCCCCTTTCAGTAGCTTCTTTTTTAATATCAAAAAAAGTTTTTTCTATTGTTTCGTAAGATCCATTTGGGGATGGAGATAGTGCTGGCGCAGCAAGTAATACTAAGTCCTTATCGAGAAATAGATAATATGGAAAAGAAGGGATATTCAATATTTCCCATGACTTTTCATTTGGTTTAAGTTCAAACTTTCTCCACTTGATTAAATTGAGACTTCTTTGTTCTGATATTGAAAAATCTTCATTTGGTTTTGAATAAACACTTATGATGTGTATGTATTTTCCATATTGCTCATAGAGTTTTAGTAGTGCTGAAATTTCAGTTACAGATTTTTGATTCTTTGGATCAAAACAATGGATATAAATTGGTTTCCCCTTCAGCATCTGAAGTGAATATTGATTTTTTAGATCTAAATCTATGTTTGGAAAGATATCTCCAATGTTTATTTCATCTACCTTTAACAACGAATTTTTTGCTATGGTTGAATGCTTAGGGTAATTACTTTTTTCATAAATTGTCTTTAAAAGATTACTAGAAATTTTAGGGGGAAATGCACCTTGATTTATAATCATTATCAATATTAATTCTGCAAGTTCTTCAGTTTGAATATACGGGTCTTTTTTTAGTATTCTTATGCAATTTTCAAGGTCATAATTTCTAATACTATTGTCTAATAGTTTTCTTAATTCTTGATCTAATTGATAATAATAGTTTTCATAAAATGAATAAAGGTATTCTACGTACTTATCATTATTAATTAAAATAGGTGTGTCTTTTATATAAAAGTTAAATTTATCTGCTTCGCTCGGAGCACTTATAAAATTGATGTTATCAATAGTAAGCCCTATAGAGTACTTCAAATATGTCCGAAAAAAGAGTGAGGTATCTTTTGAATAGACATCATTGACTTCTTTTTTAAATGCCGCAATTTTCTTTATAAATTCTCCTGGCTGGTTTTCTTTAAGAACAAAAATCTCAGCTAAATAACTATCCATCCAAGCTTCAAATCCCAAAATCTTATAATTAATATCCTTGCCGTCCAACCTGTAAAAAACCATTTCAATTTCATTGTTTGTCTTGAACTGAGTTATCTGACCGTCTTGAGGTATATCAATAAAATAGGAGCTATTTGGCTGAACATACATCCATGTGAAGTTCGAATTTATACGCAGAATAATTTTTTTAATTTCATTGCTAGAGAAAATCAATTTAAAATTTCCCTTATCGTCAACTTCTGTTTCGCTTATTTTTTTTTCTTTTTTTGTAATGCAATCTTCAATTTCGAATAAAGAAATAGTTGTATTTGGGAAATCACAAAAGCCATTTATAATAATTTGTGCTTTTAATTGCTGATTTAATAAGATTAAAAAAACGAGTATTGTACTTTTCATATTTAATTTAAACAAGTAATTCCGGTGATGTTACAAAAGGAGAAATATCTGCTTTATTGATATACATTTCTCTAATTATTGAAGAATTTATTGCGCTATGTCTTTCATCAGTCAAAAAAAATACTGTTTCAATGCCTGAAAGTGTATTATTCATTAAAGCAATTGTTTTTTCATATTCAAAGTCTGTAGAATTTCTAAGTCCTCTTATAATTTGACTAGCATGGATTTCTTTACAATAGTCTACTGTTAAATTTTGGTAAGTCACAATTTGAACATTTGGATAGTTCTTAAATAATTCGCTTATGTGAATAATTCTATTATCAATATCAAATAGATTATTTTTATTACTGTTAATCCCAATTCCAATAACTACCTCATCAAATAATTGAAGTGCTTTGATAACAATTGCTTCATGCCCTTTTGTGAATGGATCAAATGAACCAGGAAATAGTCCTTTTTTCATGTTGCTTTAGGCTTTAAAAAAGCTAAAGTAAACATTCCCGAAGTTTCGGCAAAATTCAAAATTCTCCAAAGTAGCTAGATTTGTTTGTTTCCCATGTTCTACTACTAAATATCCATCTGGTTTTAAAAGGGATTTTTGGAATATCACAGTAATCATTTCTTCGTGAAATTTTAAATGAAATGGAGGGTCTGCGTAAATTAAATCAAACTTTTCTTTTGAGTTTCGGCAGTAAATAATGCAGTCAGTTTTATAGGTACTAATTGTTTCTTCAATGCCTAAATTTTGACTATTTGTTTTAAGGGATTGCACACATCTTGGGTTACTGTCAATTGAAAGGACTGATTTTGCACCTCTCGAAACAAATTCAAATGATATGTTACCTGTTCCTGCGCACAAATCTAAAATAGCTTTATCTTCTATTGAAAAATAATTTTCTAGAATGTTGAAAAACCCTTCTTTAGCAAAATCTGTTGTTGGCCTTGATGGAAAATTTGGAGGGGTTACAAATCTTTTTCCTTTTAAGAAACCTCTAATTATTCGCACGTTAGGGTAGAATTATATTCTAATTTATTCAAAAAATGTACAGAATAGTTACTTAGTTCCTTGAAGTGAGCAATTAAACCTATAATTTTTTCTGAATTCAATTCTTCCATATAGCTCATAATCTTTAAAGTGTTGTTTTCAGTAAGTCCTAGTTGTTTATGGTGAGACAAAATAAAATAAATTAAGTCTTCCTCATCTTGATAGTCGAATGAATTACAAACCAGAAGTTTACCCTCTTTTTTAATGCACATAATGAAAGATTTCCCTTCAAATAGAATAGAAATTAAATTTTGATGTTGTTCCTTGAAACTATTTTTAATTAAACAGGAAGCATGATGTTTTAATTCGCCGTTAAAAAAGTAATTTCGTTTAAAATCGCGAAACCAATTTGGGATTGAGTACACTAAAGATAGATTTTCCTCATAAATAGAATCGTAAAAAAGGGATTCAGTTGGATTTAATTCTCCAAAGTTTAGTCGGTAATAATTTTCAAGTTGACTCGGAAGGAATAGTGCATTTGGAATTAAGGTGAATTGGTTAGAAAACCATGTAAAATACTGTTTAGTTTCTGAATTTGAATAAGGTTTAATGGCTTCTATTAATTCTTCATTGTGAAATGGTTGCTTTGTCTCTAATCTGTTTTCATGAGCTATTGTTATAGAACTATCACTATTTTTTTTTAGAATAGTTAGTTTAGATGGATGAAAATCAAAAAAATATTTTTCTGACATTTATATTTATTCTTCCTCCCATGAACCAGAGAGATCACTCATTTCTAATTTACCGAAATAAATAAGTTCTTTTGTTTTTTGTCCTTTGATTTTAGTGAAAGGAATAAAACCTTCTACACGAATTGTAGCAATAGAATCTATTCCAATTACAATTTTGTCTGATTTTATTTTCCATTCCTTTTTATTATCAGTAAAAGGAATATAACGCAATGCTTTAGCATCAAATGCACCTAATTCGTTATCTAAGCGCTCTTTCAGGTAACTTCTATTTTCTGTAAAAGTTGTTTTGATAAAAGATACTTTAACGGTATCTCTTTTAAAATCTTTTAAATCAACAGGGCAAATTTTTGATTTCGAAAGTTTATATGCCTCGAATTCATTCATATTATTATCAATTGGACGATTATCGCGGTAAATAAAATTTCTTTCTGCCTCTGTAATTTTTCTACCTGGCACACTTCCTTCTGATACAACTGTATTTACGCTGTCTGTTTCAATAAAATTAATGATGGTTTCCCAATCTTGTGCATAAGAATTGTATCGTTCGAAGTAGGCTTTTTGTGCAGTTCTTAAATCACTTAAATTAAGACGTGACAATTCTTTACATAGTTCATAATTTTTTTTGTCGTTCATAGTATCAGAAACACTGTAAAAAGAAAGATATAAGACAATTATTGCAATTATTAAAGAACCTAAACCGATAATTCGAGTAGTTAAAGTTGACAATTTTCCTGAAACATTCAAAAAAGAAATTACTGCTGTAATTAGAATTAAAAAGGAAGCTGCGTTGAAAGTTAAACTTTGCTCAGAGCTATAACCAGTTATTAGCAATGCTAATCCAAGAATCAAGAATAAAGTTGGAACAGAATATTTTTTAAGAAGTAGACCAATGTTTAGCATAGTAAAAATATTAATTATATGATGTCAAATTTAGCATTTTTAATTTTATCAACGTATTTTGTCTATTAAATTTTTGTAATCTTTGGATTATTTAAATGCCAAACACAAGCCATAATAATTTCGAGCAACTAGTAGAAAGTTATTTTCTGCATTCTTTCACTGAAGATCAGAAAAATGCAATGGATGTATTTTTGCGTTTTTTTAATTCGGAAAATCAATTTTGCCTTTATATTTTACAAGGTTTTGCAGGAACTGGCAAGTCATCATTAGTAGCAGCAATTGTAAAATCATTAAAGGAAATTAAAATAAAAACTCGCTTGCTTGCTCCCACAGGTCGTGCAGCAAAAGTTCTTTCAAATTTCGC
>Ga0214919_10010314_pt1 | contig 11871 bp, 8 predicted proteins | sample LL1503_MetaG_FD_177994 | JGI IMG/M metagenome (GOLD analysis project Ga0214919, IMG submission 177994) | Freshwater microbial communities from Lake Lanier, Atlanta, Georgia, United States - LL-1503 | ecosystem: Environmental > Aquatic > Freshwater > Lake | place: USA: Georgia | collected 2015-03-15
GTTTGAGAATATTGTCATTGGCGAGATCCCGCTGATGCTTCGGAGCAAGCCGTGCTACCTGACGGCCATGGACGGCTACCCGATCGGCGAGTGTTTGTACGAGCTGGGCGGCTATTTCATCATTGATGGCAAGGAACGGGTTCTGCTGACCCAGGAGCTTCTTGGCAACAACATGATGTATTCGGGCATTCGCAACCGATCGGCAACCTCGCTGAAGAACGTGGATGAGAAGACGCAGGGTGAAGCGGCGGAGGACAAGTTTGTTCAGACGGAGAAGTTTGGAGGAGAAAAGGAGACGTATGTTGGCATCAAGTCCGTCTCTGAAGATGCATCCAAGGGACCGTATTCGCATTACCTCGTACTCGGGCCGCCGTCCGGGGTCATTGAGGATCCAAAGAGAGCAAATCCCGAGAAGCAGCTGAACCAGCGGTCTCTGGTTATTACTCTGCCTGGATTTCAGGATCCGGTCCCCGTGATGAGCGTCTTTGCGGCCTTGGGTGTCACGACCGACCACGACATCTACGATCTCATTTTGGCCGGTGTGCCCGATCCTGATCGGATTGCCTACGATGACACCATTCGGCAGATCATTCTCAGCCACGTTCAGTTCCTTGAAACGGCTGGATCCAACCTTGAAGTTCTTGAACGCCTGACCAAGCGCAAGTATCGGTCGGAGGTCATTCAAAATATTTATGAGCTGATGTTTCCCCACATTGAAAAGTCTGACAATCCCGGTGTTCTGTTCCGTCGCAAGGCCTACCTTCTTGCTCAGATGGTCAAGATGGCAATTGATGTGTCGCTTGAACGCAAGCCTCCGTCGGATCGCGATAATCTTGAGTACAAGCGATTTGATACGTCGGGAAATCTGATGTTCCAAGAGTTTCGTCGTCTCTACCGTGAGACGGCACAGGAGATGCTTCTCAAGCTGGACTCTCGCGTGCAGTATGAGCGCAAGACCTACGAGGGACGCAATTTGTCCAAGCTGGTAGAGCGGGAGACGGTGGGGACCTATTGGAAGCGCTATCGGCTGATGAATGGGTTCACAAAGTCCTTCAAGAGCCAATGGGGAGGCCGGGATGGCATTGCGCAGGAGCTGAGCCGTCTGTCCTACATCAGCTACCTGTCTCAGCTTCGGCGTACATCCTTGCAGATTGATCCGTCCATGAACACTGCGCCTCCTCGTCGGCTGTATGCGTCGCAGTTCGGTCTCATGTGCCCCATTGATTCGCCGGACGGTTCGGGTGTCGGACACTTGAAGGCACTGACAATCCTGGCGCGTGTCTCTACGGCATTCCCTTCGCCGCTTGTTCGCGATGCTCTTTTCAAGCTCGGGTTTGTTCGCAGAATTGAGGATATTCACCCCTCTACCTGGGATCCGACTTGGACCCGGGTCTATGTGAATTCTGACCTGGTTGGCCTCTGTGTGCGCGACACCGAGGAGCTCCATAGCAAGCTGGTGGCCCTCCGTCGCAGCGGTGAGCTTCGGTTTGATGTCAGTCTTGCCTGGAACCGCCTGGAGAACATTTACACCATCACTTGCGATGCAGGACGGCCGATCCGCCCCGTGTACCGCGAAGGCGTCACCGAGGATCAAGTGATGGCAGCCAAGACATGGGTTGATCTGATGAAGCTGATGGATTACGTAGATGCAGTAGAGTCGGGTGTCTCTCGGCTTTCGCTGGAACCCTTTCACCCCAAGCTGCAGTCGGAGATCCACATGTCCTTTTGTATTTCCCCAATGTCCAACTTGGTTCCCTTTCTGGATCACAATCCGGGAACGCGCAATAACTTTGCCACTGCTCAGCAGAAACAGGCGTGCGCGTGGTATCACACAAATTACAACAAGCGCTTCGACACCATTGCGTCCATCACGGTGAACCCGCAGAAGCCACTCTCTCACACGTGGATGTATCGGGAAATCATGGGCGCCGGTGGCTGCATGCCGTATGGCGAGAATGTGCTGGTGGCCTTTACGGTCTACGGTGGGCACAATCAGGAGGATTCGGTTATTATCAACAAGGCCGCACTCAAGCGGGGATTGTTCCGCACCCACTATTTCCACTCCTACGATATTCGCGAGTCCCTGCTGGATCCCTCGGTGAAGCCGCCCATTCGCACAATGATTGCCAATCCTGCAACAAATCCCAAGTTCATGGACTCGGTGAAGCGCAAGGAAGATGTATCGTATGAAATGCTGGATGCCGATGGCGTGATCAAGCTGAATTCAATTGTGGATGAAAAGACGGTGCTGGTTGGTATTGTCACACCCATCACGGATTCCGAGGGACAAGAAAAGGGATGGCGCGATGCATCGGAACTTCCCAAGCGGGGACAGCATGGTCGGGTGGATGGTATTTATCGATATTCCATGCCCGATGGCACAAATGGCGTCAAGATCCGCATTGTGGAGGAGCGATCGCCGGTTCCGGGCGACAAGATGGCATCCCGTCATTCGCAAAAGGGTACAGTTGGTCAGCTCATGGACGAGGAGAATATGCCCTTCACTGCCAAGGGCGTGCGGCCGGATCTGTTGTTCAATCCCCACGGGTTGCCCACGCGCATGACCATCGGCCAGCTGCTCGAAGCCATGAGCAACAAACTCGGTCTTCAAATTGGCACGTTCATTGATGCGACGCCCTTTACGACATCTAAGCGTGTGAGCGATCTGAGGACGGAAATGATTCTGCGGGGGTTTGAGCCGCACGGTCACGAAACTCTGTACAATGGCGAGACTGGCGAAATGATGCAGGCTGATATTTTCATGGGACCCATTTATTACCAACGCCTCAAGCACATGGTGGAGGACAAGATCAATTACCGATCCACTGGTCCGAAGACGCTGTTGACCCACCAGCCTCTGCATGGTCGCGCTCAAGGTGGCGGTTTGGCCATCGGAGAGATGGAGCGTGATGGAATGCTGGCCCACGGCATGTCCAAGTTCCTTCACGAAAGTTTTATGGATCGGTCCGATGGAGCTGAAATTCAGTTTGACAAGGAGACTGGGCGACTGGATACCAGCCCCGACAAGCTGGCCATGCCATATGCAATGAGTTTGTTTGTGAAGGAAATGGAATCGGCGCACGTGGAAATGAAGTTGATTACCAAAACGGATGAATAGTGTTTAAAGTAGCACAGAGATACAAAAATGCTTCGGACTCTTCTTATGGCCATCTCTGCGGTCCTCGTGGGCGGACAGTCTCCATCTGCCGCACCTAGTCGTGCTCCGCCGCCACCCACGCAGCTGTCATTCATGGACACGACCAGGATCGCGCCTACGGGCAACTTCACACTGGGATACCTGAACAATACTGCAGAAAACGACTGCCGCATCGGAGTCGTCAAGTTTCAAGCCGCTGTGACAGGACAGGTGTCGCAGTTCTCCTTCGGTGCCTTCTCGCAAACTGCGAATGAGACGTGTGGTATTGGGTTTGTCCTGAACTCGTTTCCGAATGCGAGTCAAGTGGGTCTTGCCGTGTCGGCTCTGTTCTCCGATGTGGTGCAGCCTGTAGTTGGAACGATTGAAATGGTTCCCTTTCCCGTGCCGTCTACGGCTCTCTGGAACTTGGAGACAGGACACAACTACACCATCACAATCCAGCCGTTCACGTGGACGTCAGGAAATACGGCAGGAGGTGGGTCGTTCGGGTCCACAGTTCACTGCTCCTTTGCAGTGCCGTATGGAATTGCGGGTTCGCAGTATGGACTTGCTGGATACCGCGGACCGACTGGACTTCCCTGTGGCTCTACGCCCCTGACCCTGATGTCAGCCGCAGACAATGTTGCTCTCATAATGAAACTGAAAGGTGTGCCGATTCCGAGTGCGACATCCACTCCGACTCCAAGTCCTACGACCTCAAGCACGGCCACACCGTCTCCTACCGGGACTCCTACGGGAACTCCGACACCTACGGGAACTCCTACAATTACGGACACGCCTACTCCGACTCTGTCGTCAGGGGCGACCTCGTCGAACAGTGCGACGAATACGCGCACTCCGTCACGCACTCCTTCAGTCAGTTATTCCCCTACTCCCACACCGCTTTCGACACCTAGCCCGTCTTCTTCCTCCACACCTACCCCTACACCAAGTCTGTCGTTTCGTGCGACTGCTTCTGTGACGCCGACCGAGACACCGGGTCCCACGGATTCGCCGTCTCCAAAACCGGTTGCGGGTGTTGCGGCGGGACCTACAATTCAGGCGCCCGCGCAGGATCCCTCAGGTGTAATCGTGGGGGCGGCGATCGGCGGCGGCGCTTTCGTTGTGATCCTTCTTGGGATTGCCACTCGCTATCGTGCAGTGTCTGTTCAGCTCAATTCAAAGACCCCGTGGAAACATACTCCAACCTTGGAGATCAATCACAACCCGATTCTCGCCTCAAAGCTAACTGACGCATTTACACTTCGTAAGACGCGTATTTCGAAATTCGAGACCGTGTAGATCGTCCAAAATGGATCTGCGCATAAAAAAGGAAAGCAACCTAAAATGTCTGCCTCAACCAACACCAACATGGAGTCCTGCCTTGAGTTCGCCCGCAAGATCGTCAGCAACGAGAAGGATGCCAAGGAGTATGCGATTGCATTGCAGGCGTGCCGTGTCAGTCCGGCATACCACATCATCCTCAAGGGTGGGGACACGTACCCAATCTCTAGCTACCCACTGATGGGGTGGGATAGTAAGGGATGGACCACAGTCAAGTCTAGGATCCGCACGAAGCGGGTCAAGTGTAACGAGGAGTTGGATGAGGAGGCCGATCTCGCCAACTGGGATGACGTGGAGCACTATGGGCGCGCGACCTACGTTTCTGCTCCCGTCTTCGAGCACAATGGCTCGCTGTTTGATATCGGGTCGCGCTTCTGAAGCTTACACACATTCAACGCAAATCATACGGCGATGTAGTCTAGTGGTTAGGACAAGAGGCTTTGAACCTCTGAACCTCGGTTCGATCCCGAGCATCACCACACACCGATATAGTCTAGTGGTTAGGATAGGGCTCTTTCACAGCCTTGGCTCGGGTTCGATTCCCGGTATCGGTATTTTTTGCGCTATTAGCTCAGTGGATAGAGCGTGGGGCTTCTAACCCCAAGGCCGTGGGTTCAATCCCCACATGGCGTATTTTCGCGACACTAGCTCAGTCTGGTAGAGCACGGCTCTTATGAAGCCGTAGTCGCGGGTTCAATTCCCGCGTGTCGCATTCAACCGCATTAGCTCAGCTGGTAGAGCATGGAGCTTTTAACTCCAGAGTCGCGGGTTCAATCCCCGCATGTGGTATCTCCTTTTTTAGATCGGTTCACTCGGACCGTCTAACAAAGGTTCCGTCTTCAAGACGAACATACTCCTTCTCAATGAACTCAAGGATCGTATTTGCGGCACCCGAGATGCGGCGATCGCAGCTGGAATACAGCTTATACTTATCAGCAATCGTCATGACGCCATCCTCCTTGTACCAGGGAAGGTGACGTGCGGTAAAGTCTCCGGCAATACGCACCGACCTATTGTGTCCGCTGTGATCGCGCAGTGCAAATGTCGTATCCACACCTGCATCGTAAAGTTCATACTTTTCGTGGGGAATGCGCGTCTGCCAAAACGGCTGCTCGTACTCAAAGACCGACTTTCCGCCATACGGAAGATCACAGTCATCGCGCTTCAGTGCAAGTCCGACAATCCAAGCCCCCGTGTGCTCCATGACAGCAACCATGTCGTCAATGAAGTTTGCCGGCATTGCTTGGTTCAGCTCAAGGTCCGCATCCGTCAGAATGTATCGCTGGGGAAGGGTCTTGAAGACATCGGCATTGTAGAAATTGTTTAGCCACGGACCCTGATTGACAGTGTTTCTCGCCACGCGAATTGGCGTTGCGTCAAGATACGCACGAGTATCTGGGTCAGTACTGGCATTGTCCATGATCAGAATGTTCTGAACATAGGTCGGGTTCTTTGCAGTGATCTGACGCACGGTATTCTCCACGTACTTGTGGTTGTTGAAGCACACAATCACAATTGGGATCATTTTTATAGATCACGGATGAACCGCTTAAACTGGAGCGCGTTGTACTTTTTACCCGCTTAAAGGTAAGGATGGTAGATAGGGTAGCGAGAATGTCTGACCATATGTACGTAATCAAGCGCAACGGCGATCGGGTTCCTGTCTCCTTCAATGAGGTCCTCACTCGGATCCAGCGGCTCGCAGAGGGACTTGCACATGTCAACCCTGATTTGGTCGCACAGAAGGTGTGTAATCAGATCCAAGACGAGATCAAGACGTCCGATCTGGATGAGTTCGCAGCAGAGACATGTGCCATGATGCAGGCGCGCTATCACCCGAACTACGGTAAGCTGGCGGCCCGCCTCGTGATTGACAATCACCAGAAGATGAATGCCAAGCCGCTGGCTGTCCTTGTGGATCACCCAGTGTTCTCCGACGAGTACCGCGACCTCGTGCAGACCCATTGGATGACATACGCGTCTATGCTTTCTTGGGACCGCGACTTTATGTTTGATTATTTTGGGTTCAAGACCCTGCAGAAGGGCTATCTGCTTCCGGGTGAGCGTCCCCAGCACATGTGGCTGCGCGTGGCTGTTCAGCTTCACGGGGACAACTTTAAGAGCGTGAAGGAGACGTATGATGCCCTGTCGCAGGGGTATTTCATTCACGCCACTCCTACGCTGTTCAACTCGGGAACCAAGCATCCCCAGCTGTCCTCGTGTTTTCTGGTCCACATGCAGGAGGATAGCATCAAGGGTATCTACGATACGCTTGGCGAGTGTGCGCAGATCTCCAAGTGGGCGGGTGGCATTGGTCTGTCTGTTCACAATATCCGGGCCCGCGACGCGGATATTCACGGCACCAATGGCAAGTCCACGGGTCTCACGCCGATGCTCAAGGTGTTCAATGACACGGCCAAGTATGTCAATCAGGGTGGAAAGCGCAATGGATCCTTTGCGATCTACCTTGAGCCGTGGCACGCGGATATTGAGGAGTTTCTGCGCCTCAAGCTGAACACGGGCAATGACGATGAGCGTGCTCGTGATCTGTTCTACGGCCTGTGGATCCCTGATCTGTTCATGCAGCGTGTGGAGCAGGATGGTGTGTGGTCGCTGTTCAGTCCCGATACGTGCCCGGGACTGGCCGATTGTTGGGGCGATGCGTTTAATGAACTGTATTGCGGATATGAGCGCAAGAACCTCGCGATGCGAGAGATTCCTGCTAAGAAATTGTGGCAGATGATAGTAGATGCCCAGATTCAGACTGGTGGACCGTATTTGCTGTATAAGGACGCGTGTAATTCCAAGTCCAACCAGCAGAACCTCGGAACCATCAAGTCAAGCAACCTCTGCACCGAGATCATTGAGTACACCTCCCCTGATGAGACGGCGGTCTGCAACCTCGGGTCTCTGGCTCTCCCCAAGTTCGTTGAGAGAAGGGGAGAGGGAGGGAGTGCAACGACCGTGTTTAACTTTGAGAAGCTTCGCAGCTACACTTCCGTCCTCGCTCGGAACCTGGATATTGTCATTGACAAGACGTATTACCCGACCGAGAAGTGCAAGACCTCCAACCTCCGCCACCGCCCCATCGGAATCGGAATCCAGGGCCTCGCAGATGTCTTTGCCATGCTCCGACTGCCCTGGACGTCCGACGGCGCCGCAAAGCTGAACCGCGAGATCTTTGAGAACATTTACTTTGCTGCCGCAACCGAGAGCATGTTGCGAGCGTCCAAGGATGAGTGGCGCGGTCTTTCGCTGAATGGAGACAATGCCTACTCAAGTTTCTCCGGTTCGCCGATGAGCCAGGGCAAGATGCAGTATCATCTGTGGGGAGAGACGCCGATCACCACGTATCTCAACTGGGGTGCGCTGAGCAAGATGTGCGTGGGTGGTATGCGGAACTCGCTTCTGATTGCGCCGATGCCGACAGCCTCTACCTCGCAGATCCTCGGCAACAACGAGTGCTTTGAGCCCTTCACGTCCAACTTGTATTCTCGTCGCGTGCTGTCAGGCGAGTTCATGGTGGTTAACAAGTATCTTGTGGAGGATCTGGTGAAGCTGGGACTGTGGACGTCGGATGTGCGCACGTCCATCATTGCCAACAATGGTTCCATTCAGACGATGCTTGAGCTCCCCGCCGAGCTTCGCGAGCTCTACAAGACTGTGTGGGAGATCCCCATGAAGACGCTGATCAACATGGCCCGTGATCGCGCCCCCTTTATTTGCCAATCGCAGTCCCTCAATCTGTTCCTAGCCGAGCCCACTCTGTCCAAGGTGTCGTCTATGCACTTTTATGCATGGAAGACAGGACTGAAGACTGGATGCTATTATCTGCGTACAAAGGCCGCCGCCAAGGCCCAGCAATTTACTGTTGAGCCTCCCGCCTGCGTTACTTGCTCGGCTTGATAAATTGTGTGTGGCTTAGAACAAACAAATGAGCCTTAAACTGTCTGGAGGTGCTGTAATGCTTTCCCCTGCCGCCGTGGGTGGTCGCCGTCGCCGCATGAGCAAGGCCACGCGCAGAATGCTGCGTGCGCTGAAGATGAAGGGCGGCCTTGAGGTCGCGCCGGGCGAGCAGGGCCAGTCGTCGGCCGATCTTGCCCTTGCCGGTGAGGAGGAGGAGGGTGGCCGTCGCCGCCGCCGTCACAGCCGTCGCCACCACCGCACGCGCCGCCACCACCGCGGCCGCCGCGCGGGCCTGTTCGCTTAAACACCGGCGGCGCGTCTGACCTCACGGAAGAGATATCCGTGTTGAAATTCAGCGCTTAGCACCGTTCTAGCGAATTCCATCGCATTCGTTGCAATTTCCTTTGCCTTGTCGTCGTTCGACACCAACCATTCAATTTTTTCCCTCAAGTCCGATAGATCATATTGAATCGGAACATAGTGAACCATTGGTTTTAGGTACTTACGAAACCACCAGTCATTATCGGGATGTGTCACCATTACTGGTACAGATCCCGATGCAAAGACCCACTGTTGCGCAGATGCAATACAGTTCCCGTCCAAAATAAGAATGTATTTGTGCTGAACGTGATCGCTCAGTCCTCGCTCGTCGTCGTAGAACCGCGTATCCTGTTCAAAAATAAGTCGACCCTGATACGCTGGATGCGCCAATGTTCTGTGAACTCGCGTAAGCTTGGCGTCTGCATGAGGAAAGTCATACAGTTCCCAAATAGTCCGCGTCCGAGGTGTGGGTGCGTATCCGCCTGACAAACATCCTCGCCAATACGCAATCGGCTTTCGTTCCTCCCACGCAGGAAGACTTGTGCGCTTTGCAACAACTTCAGTGACACCAATTTCAAACGTCTCGTCGTCAAGGGGCATCAAGAATGCACGAGGATCCGTGAAATCCCGTGTGCACAGAATTCCTACAATCGTATCGGGGTTCTTGATATTGCCTTCAAACTCAGCACGGTCCTTCAAGCCAATTCCAAAATTTGGGGTGCTTGAATATCCATCTGACATTGGAAGCACAAATGTGATTGGCTTGTCAATTCCTCCAAGGATCTGGTCGACAGCCTTCACAATGGGACCTTGCGAATGACAGTGGGAAAATGCACCAGACCACGCCCAGTCGTGAGACGCTGTGTGCCGAGCAAATACAAATTCGTGCAATGGCATTGTTGATTAGATAGACTCACCGATCTCTGTAACTAACGTAAAGAGCTCATCAGAGAACCCGTAGTGACATCCATTCGGCTCAGCCATCGGAGGTGCCTTGCGAGAGGAGGTATTCTTCTTGTGAATGAGGCTGACAATCACATCCTGAGGGGACAGCTCGCGACACTGATGCTCACGTCCGCGAATGAAACCACCACCCTCAGCAATCTGCTGATCGGGGAACCGCCTGGCCTCCCAGAATGCCCATGTGAAGCAGAGCGTGGCCTCTGAGACCCGCTCGCACATTGGAAGCTTCGTCGGGGGCACATTCATGAAGGACTTCTTTTCGTGAATGTCGTAGCACGGAATGACCGTGGAAAACAGGCACTCCTTCTTTGGCTCAGCCAGCATGTGAGCGACACGAGACAACAGGCTATTGCTCGGATACACATCGTCGTCATCCATATTCACCAGAATGTCATGCGACGCATAGCTCGCAGCAAGGTTCCGCTTGGCTCCAATGGTCATTGGCTCATCGGAAAGAACATAGACCACATTCTTCATATCCGAGACCAGGTCCTTGATCTGATCCTTTCCGTCATCCACGATAATCCACTCAATCTTATCTGCAGGATACGTCTGTGCGATCAGTCCATACTTGACGAGCGGAATAAAGGCACGGCGATCACGCGTAATGGTAATGACCGAAATATGCGGCAGATCGGCCTCCTTGGGGAGCATGGACTCCAGCGAGTATGTTCCCAGATTGGCAGTGATCCCCTTGATGGCGGCATCAATCAGCAGGAGAAAGTTCTGGTGGCGATGCTCGTAGCGATCACGATTGGCGCGGCTCTCGGCGCGGCGCTGGTGGTGCGTCATCCTGCAGTAGAAGGTCAGGGCATCCACGATGGATCCGACATCTACGTCCTCAAGCGTACCCAGGCACTCAGGGTGAGGAATCGACTTGGACCCCGAGACCCAGATTGCCTTTGTCGTCAGCTCGCGAAACGGCTCAATCGGACTGAGAAGGAGAATGCTCTCAGCCGACATGGCCTCATTGACAGCATGGCAAAACCCCTCGGCAGCCGACGTGCACATAACCAGACCACACTCTGCTACAAGTTTGTCATACTCTGTCTCCGATATGCGCTCGGAATGCACGACAAACTTATCGGCAATCGACTCCGGAATTGCCGGTACATGAAGAGTGTTATAGACCAGATCCACAATCGGAAGCTGAGTATAAAAAACCGGATCGGTCTGCTGAATCCGCATATAGGCCTGAATGATCGGCTTTGGGTGGCGCCACATATTCTTGCCCACCGGGATCAGCGCACGTCCATAGTCCTTTGTTTCGGGAACGGTCTTGTCCACTGAGGTCCAGCTGATATACCGAACCGATCCCCAGTCCGCAAAGAGCTTCTCTGCCTCGCGCGTCTTGACCCAAATCTCATCCACCATGCGACCATAGGGCTTCCAAGCTGCCTGCGTCCACTCGGGATTGGGAATCCACACATTCTTGGCCGCCGACTGAAACAGCGAGGGATTGATGGACTCAACGAAAAAATTGATGTCTGCCTCCTCGCATTGAGGATGGAAGTGAGGAACGTGACGAAGAATCGTCCCCTTCCCCAAGGTGTGAAAAAGCATTCCGTGAAGGATATGAATGTCCTGAGCCAAGCCCAGTGAATTGGTATTGCCGATAATATTGACCCTCATTTGCTTAGTTAGAGAGTCCGCTTTGTAAATTTGTTTGATGAACGCCTCTTGCAAGTGCGGGCATGTCCATTGACCAGCCGCTTCCACGAAGGAACATCTTTGGGGGCCGCATGTGTGAAATTCACGAGCCGATCCCGAAACCAAACTGGAGTCCCGATGGAAATATACGTTGCTGTTGGCACTGTCTCAAGGGCTGGGCGATAGACCTTGCTTAGCTCTACGCAGGTTGCCAGCATCTCTGCAGAACCAAAGCAATAGGTCCTGTCCGTTGGATCCACTCGGTATGCGCGGTCATCCAGCTCCCATGTTGTCCCTGTCCACGCAAAGGAGTCAATGGGCCGAAAGAGATCAAGAGCCGTGTCCCACACGAACCAACGTTCCTTTTGAAGAAAGATACGATCCTGATAGCGAACCAGCATTACTTACTTAGAAGAAGCTCTTCAGCTCTCCGGTACGCGTGCCGTAGATATTTGTCATGACGGGGCGCTCAATGGGAGCAGGGAAGTCCTCAATGTCCTTGCGGTAATACTTGTAGGCCTCAATCTCAACCAGAATGTTGTTATCGCACC
>Ga0214919_10010315_pt1 | contig 11870 bp, 7 predicted proteins | sample LL1503_MetaG_FD_177994 | JGI IMG/M metagenome (GOLD analysis project Ga0214919, IMG submission 177994) | Freshwater microbial communities from Lake Lanier, Atlanta, Georgia, United States - LL-1503 | ecosystem: Environmental > Aquatic > Freshwater > Lake | place: USA: Georgia | collected 2015-03-15
CCCACTCAGCTGATTGTATGTCACGCTTGTCACGATAGTATAGATCATGATTGCCCGGAATAAAGAACACACGATCAAAGGCCTTGCTCAATAATTCTAGAGCAGTAAGACTGTAATTCAGCGTGACTATGTTGATCGCCGCGCGATTGTTGTGCCAGTCACCTGTCATGAAACAGGTATCACAACCCTCTGCCCGAGCAGTTTCAATAAACCATTTGACAAAGTTAAGACAATCGTCGTTGTGTGTAGCACTGTTAGACTTTAATCCGAAATGTATGTCAGTCAGAACAGCCGCTTTCTTGAATAGATTAGCCATAGTTATAGTATATGATAGTTAAGAGTGTAGTGCAAATCTTATATCGCCAATTAATTGATCCAATGATCGTGCAAATTTTGTGCTAGAGACAACGGAATATTGAGATTGAATTTACTATTAACGCTGTCTATCACAAATGATATATTTTTATTGAATAGATCTTCTACTTCAATTTGTAAATTGATATCATCGTTACATATCAACGGATCTGTGCTGATAAATTCTTTTTGATAAAAATGCTGATATTCCTCTCTGATATATCCCAGCTTTAGAAAATCAGGCCAATTAAAATGTTTAATACGATCCTGTAATATCTCTACAGATCTATTAGAATTAAAAGTTATTGATATAAACTTTTTGTTTTTTAAAGTTTTTAGTGTATCTGATGCCCAGTCAAAACTTGCGGCATGCCCAACATGGACAGCGTTTGGTAAATTAAAATCCTGATGATTCAGATAGTTCATCCAAGCATCTTTATCATTGATAATATGATGATTATCTAAATGTCCATTGATTGGATTCGTTGAATAATAATCTATTAGATATTTGATATATTGATCTTTTGATAATCCGATCACCTTAGAATTAAATGTGGCATCTAAACTTATTAAATTTGATAGATGCACTCCGCCACCACCAGGTATGAATCTAATAAAATAGTGATTATCGATCATTCTTCGTAGTGTCCGCCACCAGCACCCCAATCACCTTGACGTGTGTAACTAGGACTGTAGTTGTTCATTTCTAAGATATCATCACGGATGTTTTGATTACGTTTCTCGATGTTTAACACACGGGTGAAGCTGTTGGTAATAGCCGCTGTATAATAGGCGAAAGGATTTTGTGACTTGCTTTCATCAAACTGTAGGCCAATCTGACTTAGTTGTAGTAGAGCTTGGCTACGCATTTCATCGTTGTAGGTATAACCACGCCAGTTACTACGAGTAGCATAGCGTTCACATAATTTCATAAACATGTGAGCTAGTTTAGCAGTCATGGTGCCGTGATCTTTTGAGAATTTGCCTTTTTCTAAGCCGCCCTTCCAATGGCTTTTGCCCACGCAGATAGGATTAAATTCTTCATCTACACAGTAGTGTTGGAATGGGGGGAAGTTGACCTTCATATATTTGGTCGCACCTTTGACTATCACCGGCTCATCATATTCAGTTTCAAAGTTTTCTTCATCAGCATCATACTCTTCCTGTGCTTTTTGATCGGCTTTTTTCTGTTTGATATCATCGATTGGTATGTGTTCCCAGGTCATAACACGGAATACTACATCTGTTACGGGGATATCTTTGGTCGGAGTCAGGAACTCATCTAGTTTACGTTTATTTCCTAACAGTAGTTCTGATTCTTGTTGTTCTTTAGCCAGACGTTCTGCACGCATCTTGCGGGCTTCCTGCACTGCTTTTTTAGTGATCTTGTCGACGCCGGTAACGATCATGTCATAGCTTTTTACTTCATCGCCGACAAAACTACAGTATGTTAGTTTACTCTTGTGTATTTCTTTAAGAATATCTTTATTATTAAGATAGTTTACCTTTCTCATTGTTATAGTTTCCTTTTAACTACTACTATTATAATACCTATAAATACTAAGAACAAGAGGTATTTTAAAAATGGCATTAAATTTAGGCGGCATCTTTAATCAATCTAGCAGTCTAGTTCCTGGAGAATCCGCTGGGATCCCAGGCAGTAACACTGTGTTTGATCTGCTGAATCCCAGCAAAGCTCGCAGTGCTATCAGCGGACTATTACCAGGTGGTGCCAGCAGTTTGGCTAAATCAATACCTAACATAGGATTCCAAGATGCATCAGCATCGGGTGGTGCTAGTGCTGCTTCAGAAGACGATTGGCGAGTGCGTGTTAGTTTAGCCGCAGGCGCAGGCATATTCTATCAAGATCCTACACTGTTACCAAATGCCTTGATGTATCCTCTATTAGAAACCAATGGTGTTATTTGGCCCTATGTGCCACAGATCACTGTAACACATCAAGCCAACTATACTTCAGCTGCCCTTACACATAGTAATTATCCCGCACACTTTTACAACAACTCAGAAGTGGCAGACATACAGGTATCAGGTGAATTCACAGTGCAGAGTCCTGCAGACGGACAATATCTAATGGCCGCTGTATATTTCTTCCGTTCAGCTACCAAGATGTTCTTTGGCACTGGCGCTAATGTAGGTAATCCACCACCCATAGTGTTCTTAGATGGTTATGGTAGCCACTATTTCCCACACGTGCCCTGCGTGATTACCAGTTTCACACATACTATGCCCTCTGAGGTAGACTATATACAGGTGCCTATCAGCAAGACTACCTTAACAGAATCGGCCGCATCAGCCGCTCCTGGACCAAACAGTGCTGTTGACCTAGCTACTAATAGCATCACGGGGGCCAATGGAGAAACTTATGTTCCGGCTCTATTAGATTCTAGCCAAACAGGAACCAAAGCTACCACAGCACCAAAATTACAGTATAACACAATAACAACCACTACACGTGTGCCAACAGTCAGCACCGTAGCTGTGACCCTACGTCCTATCTACAGTCGTAAAAATCTACATGAACGCTTTGATCTTAACAAGTTTGCCAACGGTGATCTGCTCGCAGACAAAGACAAAGGATTTGGAGGATTCATCTAATGGCAGTTACATATTCAAGATCCAGTCCCTACGCCAACACTGACATCTATGGTTTCTTTTTAGATGTGGCTAATATACCCGAGATTCCTATAGATCCAAAAGATGTAGCGTATCAGATCGACGCTATCTATCAAGGCCGTCCTGATCTACTGGCATTTGACTTATATGGTGATCCAGCACTGTGGTGGGTGTTTGCTCTACGTAATCCAAATGTTCTACAAGATCCCATATTTGATTTCCAACCAGGTGTCACTATCTATGTGCCACAGAAACAGAATCTAACGTCAGCATTGGGACTATAGGTAGATGGCCACTAGTCAATCAGCTCAAACTGCACTAAGTTTCTTCCAAGGCAAAGGATGGACACCAGCACAGGCCGCAGGTATCGTAGGTAATCTACAAGCAGAATCTGGATTAAATCCACAGGCTTTCAATGGTGCAGGAGGCGGCAATGGAGCTGCAGGCATCGCACAATGGCGCGGTGATCGACAGGCTAATTTCCAAGCACGTTATGGTGTTCCATTAAGCCAATCTACCTATGAACAACAGTTAGATTTCGTTAACTACGAACTAACACAAGGCACAGAGGCAGCCGCTGGAGCTAAACTTAAAGCCACAACCACAGCTGCAGATGCTGCTACGGTGGTCAGCAAATACTACGAACGTGGTGAAGGCACTGATCTACAAAAACGCATCAACAATGCCAACGCATTAACAGGTGGTGGCCCTGGTGCACCAAATACACAAACACCCTCTGACGTTGCTGGTGAAGAATATCAAGTTACTGCTAAACGCCCTGGCATATTATATCCTATTCCTAATAGGCTGCATCAATACCCCAGTTATATCTACGGCATAAGCCTACACATGCTGAGTGACGCAGAATACAATGACATGGTTAATACACAAACCTATACACCTAAACGTGTGTTGATTGCCAGTGCTGGTCGTTACAGCCCAGATAATTTTCCACGCAGTGAATTTTTTGATAGAGATTTTTACTTTGATGACCTTAATATCACAACAGTGATCGCACCAAATAAGACTACTAGAAATACCAATGCCGTTGACGTTACATTTACAGTCATTGAGCCCTATGGATTTACTCTGGTAGAACGTATAATCAAAACTGCAAAATCTATCAATAGCCAAAACTATCTCGATCAACCATATATGCTGCAGGTAGATTTCTTTACCATAGATGATGCTGGTCAGATAGTCGGGTCAGTTGAAGAATTGCGTAAACGAATACCTATCAAGATCATAAAGTTTGATGTGCGTGTCAGCGGTAAAGGTGCAGAATATAAAATACAAGCCACGGCATTTGGACATTCGGCGTTTGATACAAACACAGTGACTACCCCAGCTAATTTTGAAGTAGTAGCTGGATCTGTAGCAGAATTTTTCCAATCGATAGAAGGCACACCTGCCGATACAGTGCCTTTCGTTGGTAATCAAGTTCCAGGCGAACGTGCCATAACCGAACAGTATAATCAAGGTCCAAACTTCAGCGGCACTGCCAGTAATACAGTATATACTCGTGTCAAAAGCTATGGCACTGCTATCAATGATTGGAATGAAAAACTCAAGATCAACGGCAAAGTAGGTGAGAATGATGTCTACAGATTTGAATTTGATGACGCTATTGGTAAAAGTTTATTCACACATCCGGATATAGTTACTCCTAAACGCACTAGGATGCAAGATAGTAGAACCCCTAACGATTTCGTCAACATAAAAAGACAAGGTGCAGGCGAGGAGCAGGCAGTCTATGATCCTACTAAAGTTATATTCCAGATCAACTACGGTACGACTATAGAAAAACTTTTAGAGTATGTGATCCGTAACAGTGATTATATACAAAATCAATTGATAGTGCCTGAAGATCCTGACTATGATCAAAAACGCAAACAGATGGCCGACCAACCCTTGAATTGGTTTAAAATCATACCTACCGTCAGATTACGAGCCTTTGATAATATTAGAAAAGTCTGGGCTAGAGAAATAACCTATACAGTCCAACCATATAAGATTTTTAATGTGCGGCTTGATATAGCACCACAAGGTGTGCAGTTATATCCAACCAAAAACTATAATTACATCTATACTGGCAAGAATGATGATGTCTTTGATTTTGACATAAACTTCAATGCCTTATATTTTAATGCTATCACAGCCTATAGGAATAGCCTAGCTGAGCTCAACCCCACAGCCGACAGTAATTCTGTAGCCCAGCAAACACAGAATTTTCCAAACTACGGCGGTGGTGCGGCATCCATGGAACCTAACGCTATTATGCCATCTATACTGCACCCAGTGGTGCAGAATTCTAAAGCACAGGCCACTGGCGGTGCTAGCGATACAAAACAAGTAGCATCAGTCGACCTAGCTGATAGTCTAATGACCGACAGTATGGCTGATATGGTTGGATTAAAATTAAAGATTTTAGGTGATCCTGATTTTATCAAACAAGACGATATATTCTATAAACCAACACCACAGGCCAGTATCATCGCCACTCCAACCAAACCTACAGATGATGAAAGACTACTGCCAAATAACGGTAGTCTAGTCATGGATAACGGAGTAGTCTATGCCCAGGTATTGTTTCGCACTCCAATCGACATCGACGAATCAAAAGGTCTGATGGAGTTTGATCCTGATTATAAAACTAGTTTGTTTAGCGGGCTGTATCAAGTTATACAGGTTTTTAGTAATTTTTCTCGTGGGCAGTTTACGCAAGAACTAGAAATGTCACGCCTACCACGACAAGCAGCATTTGACTATACTGAATTACAAAATACCGACGGCACAGAAAGAACCCAACGACAAGAATCTAATCCGAATTCGATTCCAGGACAACTAGGTATCACACAAACTCCGCCAATCATTCCTAGCCTATTACAAAGCGGTGGTCCACAACAGTCTACTGCTGATGCCAGTGATACCGCTGTCAATCAAACACCTGGACAGGACCAACCTGCAGCGCAGGAAGCCAATACGATTCCGCCATTACTAACACAGAATGCACAGGATCTACGAATAATAAATGAAACAGCACCACAAGAAACCATAACTGCTCAAACAGATCCGCAGGCTATAGTGCCTGACTTTACCCCGATATCCTCCAGAGGCAACAGAGTTCCGGGCGACATCGCGGTGCAATAATCAAAGGAAAGACAAATGGCAATCAATGATAGGATAGGTAGTAAGGTAGTTAAAACAGCTAGACGAGAAGATGCTCCGGGCACCCGTGTTGACCCCTATCCATACGTAGGTATAGTTAAGAATAATCTTGATCCGACCTTGTCAGGGCGTCTACAGGTATACATTCCTGATCTAGGTGGACCAGCAGATGATCCCAACAATTGGCGCACAGTCAGCTACAGCAGTCCATACATGGGCTATACCAGCCAGGTGCAAACGCAGACAGACACTCCAAGCCCAGATAACAGTTTTAGTAAAGTAAGTCATACCTATGGTATGTGGATGGTGCCACCAGACATCGGTGTAGAAGTTATCGTTATCTTTATCGCTGGCGATCCTCTACGTGGATATTTTATTGGTTGTGTTAACAGCAATCTTAGCCATTTCATGTTACCAGGAATCGCAGGCACACAAAATGTAGATACCACTAGCCTGACTGCTGAACAACGTAGTTCATATGCCAAAGGTGATATAGTTCCAGTAGTTGAATTCAACGAATATACCAAAGATTTTACCAATACATCATTCTATTTAAACAATAAACCTGTGCATGTGATACAGTATAATATCCTACGCAAACAGGGTCTAGATCAAGATACCACTCGAGGTGCTATATCCAGTTCAAGCCAACGCGAAAGTCCAAGCCAGGTATTTGGTATCAGCACCCCAGGTCGCCCATTAGATGATCCAGCGGCTACTAAAGAATCCAGAGACAAATATACATCAGATCTTGCCGCAGGTAAGATTGATCCAAAATATCTAAAGATCAAATCACGCAAAGGCGGACATGTGTTCGTCATGGATGACGGTGCGGCCCTAGGTGAAGATCAGCTGGTAAGACTACGATCAGCCACTGGTCATCAGATATTGATGCATGATACTAATAAAACTATCTATATCGCTCATGCTGATGGTGGTAGTTGGATCGAGTTAGCCGCAGATGGTAGTATCAGTGCGTATGCTTCGGGATCATTTAATGTCCGCAGTGAAGGCACGCTAAATCTACACAGCGACACTGATATCAATATCAATGCTGGTGGTAGTATCAATATGAAATCTGGCACACAGATCAAATTAGAAACTACCAAAACAGAGTTATTGACCGGAACATTAAAAGTAGAATCATCAGGCCTGACAGAATTTAAATCTGGTGCGGCCTGGAATTTAGAATCATCAGCATCGATATCTCTGCGTGCCAGCGGTAAATTCGCAGTAGATGCCAGCGGCATATATCAAAACAGTGGAGCTTCTACCACAGTCAAAGGAGTAGACCCACTACAGGTAAACAGTTTACCTAGCCCAGCATTAAACGGTGGTGTTTGGCGAATCGTTCCTGATGCTCTCAGCACCATAGTAACGGTAGCACCCACACACGAACCATTTGCACGTGGGGACAATGGTGTATTCTACAAACCAACCAGCCCAGGCATACAACCAAAACCCTACAAAGGTGCTGTTGATGCTACTAAAACCGCGGCCAGTGCTGGTGTGCAGAATGCAGCAACACTGAAAAATATTAGAAATCAACCAGCAGCCAGTGCTCCAGTAGGCCCGCTGAGCCAAGATCAAACCACGGCTCTACTGGCACAGGTAGGTGCAGGCAATAACTACACCACAGTTGATGCCGCTACAGGTGCAGTAGGCAAATATCAGCTTGACTATCAGGCATTGATAGATGGTGGCTATGTAAAAAGCACAGTGGCCAGTAACAGTGATCTACAGAATCCCAATAGTTGGATTGGAAAGAATGGCATAGATTCAGTAGATGCACTCCTAGCCAATGGTTCTGAGCAAGAATCTATCATGGGTGAATTGACTAAAAACAACTATACTGCCATGGTAGCCAGCGGAGCCATCACTTCTGAACAACCACCCGAAGATGTAGCTGGTATGTTGGCCCTAGCGCACACAGTCGGCATTGATGCGGCCAAAAACTTTAGGATAGGTGAAGGTACCGGAGCAGACGTATTCAACCAAGGCAAGTATGCTGCATCAGTGTTAGCTGGGCAGGTCCAGGCTGTAAACCAAGGATAAATATTTGTATGGCCACTACATATAAAGGATTTAGCACCCTAGGATCTAGCAAGAATTTCCGCCTTACGGATTTTGATTTGATCAAACAGGATATCTTCAATCACTTCAACATACGCAAGGGTGAAAAACTCATGCGCCCAAATTTTGGCACTATCATCTGGAATGTCCTACATGAACCCTTTACAGAAGACCTAAAAAGCGTGATCACACAGGATATCCGTGCTATCGCTGGCTACGATCCTCGCGTGAGTTTTGACAATATAATCATCACAGAATATGATCAAGGTATACAGATAGAACTGCAACTACGCTATGTCCTAACTAATCAGACCAAAGTCATGTTGATGAACTTCAACGGCACTACAAACACACTTTCTGTGCAATAATTAACTACACAGTTTATTTTCCTGATAAATACTACATAATAGGAAATAAGCATGGCAACCACCACACGACAAACCAGTTTATTAGTCTCGCAAGATTGGACTAAACTATATCAAGCGTTCCGTAACGCAGACTTTCAAAGCTATGATTTTGAAACTCTACGTGCTAGTATGGTCAGCTATCTACAGCTTTACTATCCTGAAGATTTCAACGACTTCATTGAGTCAAGTGAATTTATCGCACTAATCGATATGATCGCGTTCCTAGGTCAAAGCCTAGCATTTCGCGCAGATTTAAATGCTCGTGAAAACTTCATTGACACAGCACAACGTCGTGACAGTATCCTTAAACTAGCACGCCTAGTTAGCTATAACCCTAAACGTAATATTCCTGCTGTTGGCTTGTTAAAATTCAACAGCGTATCAACCACTGAAAATGTCTATGACAGCAACGGATTAAATCTCAGCGGGTTAGTGATTAACTGGGCAGATGCAGGCAACAGCAACTGGTTAGAACAGATGACATTGATACTTAACGCATCATTAGTCAATAATCAAGCTATCGGCAAACCTAGTTACAGCCAGATCATCAACAGTATTACCACTGAAGAATATCAGATCAATCTAGTGCCTAATATCTTAGCCACCTACAGCTTTAAATCTACTATAGCTGGGTCACAGATGCCATTCGAGATGGTAAGTCCTACTAGCTCAAATGCAACTTATATCTATGAAGCCGATCCTAAACTAAATGCTCCATTTAACTTTTTATATAGAAACGACAATCTAGGCAACGGCAGTAACAACACAGGTTATTTCTTATATTTCAAACAAGGTGAGCTAAAGAGCTTAGATTTCAACCTTGCTGAAAGTATTCCTAATCGTGTTTACAGCATCAATACCAATAACATCAACAATACAGATGTTTGGTTATATAGCCTAGACAGCAATGGTAATTTAGATACTCTATGGGAAAAAGTTCCAGCAGTGGCCAATACCAATGTTATCTATAATGCTACACTGAACAAAAACATCTATCAGATCAATAGTCGTGCAGGTGATCAGATTGATCTAATCTTTGGTGACGGATCATTCGCTAATATCCCACAGGGCAATTATAGACTTTATTATCGAGTCAGCAATGGTTTACAGTATAAGATCACCCCTGATGAAATGCAGAGTGTGGTAATACCAATCAACTACGTCAGTGCCGCAGGTCGTGTTGAAACTATCACTATCACAGCCAGTCTACAATATACAGTGGCTAATGCTACCACACGTGAAAGTCTTGACAGTGTAAAACAAAAAGCACCACAACAATTCTATACACAGAATCGTATGATCACAGGCGAAGACTATAACATCTTGCCTTATACATTGTTCAACGATATCTTAAAGATCAAAGCAGTCAATAGAACATCCAGCGGTATCAGCCGTTACTTAGATGTTATCGATGTGACTGGTAAGTATTCATCTACAAACATCTTTGCACAAGATGGTATGTTATATCGTGACAACACAGTCAACACATTTAGTTTTGACTATAACACTACCAATGATATCTATAAAGTTATCTATGATCGTATAGCACCAATAGCACAAGCACCAGAAACCTTACAGTTTTTCTATGCGCATTATCCATTATTAGATCTAACTGACATCTATTGGCATACATCAACAATCATTGCCAATGGTTGCACAGGATATTTTGTTGACAGCACAGGCAAGATACTACAGATCGGTGCCGCAGTAACCAGCACTAACAAATATATCGTGCAGAGTTCAATTGTAAAATTATCAGCAGGTGCCGGCAATTACTTTGATGCGCAGAATCGTATACAAACAGGCACACCACGTAACCCAGGTGACAAGTATTATGTCTATGCTGCAATCGAATTAGTAGTAGGTGACGGAACCAATGGCGGCCAAGGCAATTTAAGCAACGGTGAAGGACCTGTGACTATCAATCAGATCATACCTATAGGGGAATTACCATCAGCTGATCGTGTATTTGCTGTGTTCAATGTAGCTTTCCCAAACAGTCTGGTTTCAACTATGGTTGGTTACATACAGGCATTTGCAAACTTTGGACTACGCTATGATGTAGAATCAGCTATCTGGAAGATAATCACTCCGCAAGATCTCAACACTATAGATCCATTTAGTTTGACCAATGCAGGTGATACCAGCGGTCAAGCACTTGACTCAAGTTGGTTAATAGCTTTCCAAACGGTAGGACAAACTTATACTGTTAGCTATCGCGGACTTAATTATGTGTTTGAAAGTGTCCAAGAAACTAATTTCTACTATGACGGCACTACAAAGATTTTTGATGCTACTACTGGATTAACAGTCAAAGATCAGATCAAAGTATTAAAGGTTAACACACAACCCGACAACAGTGATCCGTTGGCGCTTGACTATATCTGGAACATCTATAAGAGTATCACTGAAGTTGATGGCTATACAGACATCAACAGGATCTATGTAACATTCTCTGATGTTGACAATGATGGTATTCCGGATAATCCTGAACTGTTTGAACTATTGGTCAATCCCAATGTAGATGTCACTAACAAATACGTCTATTTCCAATCGACTGTAGGCTATGATAATTTTATAACTGAAACACCAATCGACAACAACACAGTGGTATCACGGTATGCTACTTTACGTGATGCACAGGTAGCGGCTACCTTATATCAAAACGGTCAACTGTTTTATATAGCACCAAGTGATAGTTTTTATCAATTGTCTATAGCTGGCGCGGTTTATACATTAAATGCTGTAACTGGATATTCAGCTAAGATAGGTAGACAAGATATCTATTTCCAATATCGCCATAATAGTCCAAACAATCGACGCATTGATCCAAGTCCAAATAACATCATCGACTTGTATATCCTTACACAGCAATACAGTATCGATTATCAAGCATGGGCGCAAGACATCACAGGAACAGTCACAGAACCCAGCTTGCCAACCAGCGAACAGTTAGAACTCAGCTACAGCAGTCTAGACAACTACAAGGCTGTCAGTGACACTATCATCTATAATCCTGCACAGTTCAAACCATTGTTTGGAGCCAAAGCTGATCCTAAACTACAGGCACAGTTTAAAGTGGTTAAAAATTCTAATATCGTTATCAGCGACAATGAGATACAAACATCAGTTATCGCTGCTATCAACAGTTACTTTGATGTGGCCAATTGGGACTTTGGTGAAACATTCTATTTCAGTGAACTCGCGGCATACTTGCACATGCAACTGGTTCCA
>Ga0214919_10010316_pt1 | contig 11868 bp, 7 predicted proteins | sample LL1503_MetaG_FD_177994 | JGI IMG/M metagenome (GOLD analysis project Ga0214919, IMG submission 177994) | Freshwater microbial communities from Lake Lanier, Atlanta, Georgia, United States - LL-1503 | ecosystem: Environmental > Aquatic > Freshwater > Lake | place: USA: Georgia | collected 2015-03-15
CAATCCTTCGTTTACTTGCTTCACGTCATTGACTCTGTGCCTGGTTCTTATTTCGACCTGTGTTTTCGCCAGTTCGTTTCTTATGCCTTCTGTAAGCTGGTTCATTCCTCCAACAATTCCGTAATATTCTGCCTCTTTGCCCAGATTTTCACTATTGGCGAATATTGGGATAGCTATATCCGCACGGAGTTTGTCGAATTCTGCATTGTAGGGGAACATTGCGAGCAATGGATGTAGTTCTTTCGGCAGCAATTCTGCTATTGTGTGCGTTTGTAGTTCTTTTTCAGGTATTGTTCGCAACACGTTGCGTATGGGTTCGAACAAGTCGTAAAATTCATTGGGGCTTTTCTCGAAGTTGTTGTTGGCCGAAATCGGAAACGTTTTTAAATGGAAACGTTTCACGAGTGCATTCACACGATGGTGTTGAACATGAATGCGACCAGCACCTATTTCGTATTTGTGCGGATCCTTGTTCGTAACTATGCGACCACCCACATTTTGATATCGTTCAAGAAGCAAGATCGGTTTCTTCGTTTGTTTCGCACAATGTTCGGCGATTGTTAGCCCTGCAATGCCTCCGCCTAATATGACTATCTCAAACATCCCTATTGATTGCGATGAAAATTTATCACACGATTTATTTGGTAAATCGTGTGTATATTTTTAAACTGGTTTGATTGCAAATCTATAAGGTTTATTGAAAGGGGGTTTTAAGGGGGCGTTAGCCCCCTTTTATTGCTCAAGCAACCACTTTTTCACAGCTTCCGTATCATTTGACTGAATCGTGCTAACGGTCTTCTTTGGCCTGAAATGCATAAACGTTGGGAACGCTTTGACGCCGCAATATCCAGCCGTATAATCGTTTACAACCGCGTCGCATTTCCATATAGTCAACTCGCGTGATTTGGCCACTTTGTCCAGTTCATCTGTATTGAGTCGTTTGCATGGCCCGCACCAGGCCGCTGTGAAATACACAATCCAACTATTGTCTGCATCGCGGCACCCTTCAAAACATTCTGGGCCAGGTTCAGGGTCCTGTGTCCACAAGGTTTCAAACATTTCCTGTGTAGGTAGGTCCTTCATCCGTATTGTTTACTAATTAAATCGTAAAATCCCTTTAAACCTCCTGCTAATACGACCGCGGTCAATGCTCCCGCAATCACCGGTCCTGGGCCACCGGATTCTTCTCGGCCTCCGCCCATCTGCGGCGGCGGTGCGGGTCTTGTTTCTGCTTTTTGTACAGCGTTGCCCATTCCTTGCGATACAATGGCTACAGGTTCCGCCACAGTTGCTACGGCTGTGCGACCTATATCTGCTGCACCGATAACAGATTGCTGAACCTCTTGTCTCGTAGGCAACATGTTCACAACTTCTTCTATGCATGAAGGCTGTTGAGGTGGTTTGTTGGGCCCCACTGATTTCAGGGCGTTCACTACAGGGACTGTGAGAAGAGGGGCGACCACTTCTTTGTAAATTTCTCGTACAGGGAATGTAGGTATTGGTATACGAAACCATTTGCTGCAGAATTCGGCGAATCCCAAGGAACCGAATGTAGGGAAACCAAATCCTGGCGTACTTAAGCCCATTGCTTTCGCTTCCTTCATGTCTTCCTCCGTCACCTTTCTCACTTTAAATAACGATCCTGGTATGGTCCCTGAAAACATCATATTGTACGGAAGAGGCACACTTAGGCCATTTTGAAGAATAGATTCCGTAAAGAAAAATGCATGAAATGAGTCCCATAATACCCACAACCATCCAAACAGGAACAAGAATATGTTAAAACACGAAATGAGTTTTGCGAATCCTTGCCATAATTCGCCCATATAAAATTTATCCGCACCTAACCAGCCAAAAAATATTGCGAGAAAAGAATAAATCAAATAAGATTTTTTCGCAGCAAATCCTAAATCCTTATCCTCTTTCTTTTCTTGGCCGCCCGTAGTTGGTTCTGGTTTTTTGATTGTGGGGGCAACAAATACGCCTCTGCCTATACCCCTCACCCAATCCAGAGGCGAATTTAGACCATCTGTGCGAATTTTGGATCCATCCGCAGCGATTTGCACAACATCCCACCAATACCAGAAACCTAAGGTTAGAATATTTATAAACAATTTTTGTGTTCCTGTGCCGAAACTCCTCAAATAAAAATGGTCTAATCCGAAAAATCCAAACAATATTGAAATGATCACAAATGTGAAATAACTTCTATCAGGGCCACCCCATGTATCCACATCACTCATGTGATGCGGCACAGGTTCGTTTGGCTTGCCTTCTTCAGATGGTTCTTTCTGTGAAGACATCTCTATCGACTTTTAAAGAAATTAAACTGTGAAAAGAACCCCGCCCAAGCCTGCTGCAATTCGTAGAACATTGTAGTTGGTAGCGTATACAGTAATTCCCGCCGAATACGATTTCACAGCAGGGTTCATTGTTGTCCTCAATATAATTGAATCTAAACGACTTCCGTTACAAGATCCTTGAGGTTGCGATGCCTCCGGGGCCAGACTAAACGAATACACGTAGATAAAATCGTTCGGTATAGCGGTGTGTCGCTGCCATGGTTGCACAAGGCGGAAATATTCTGCACTCTGTTCTCTAAATCGATCGTATCCATCAAATTGAAGAACAAAGGAACTTGCGATATCTAACGGAGGTATACCGGATTCTCTCAACATTCTGCTGCTATAGTTGAAATATTCGTGTGCATCTAGCATTCTGTCTTCATTCACAACCCAGATCATTTCCTTCATCGGATGATTGAATGTTAAAGGGACATTGATTGTTTTTGTATTTGCTGGTATACTATAACGTTTTTGTTGTTGCACCTGCTCAATCAAATATTCGTGTTTTGAACTAACAAATCTACGTCTTTCCTCTGTGTCTAAATATATGAAATCACCCCATAAAGTCATATTCGTTATAACAGGAGGTTTCGCAATAACGTCCGGGCAGCTTGTAGAAGTAGAAATATCATTATCCAATATGTAATCTTCTAAATTATTTGAAAAAACCATATCGTAACCATTTTTTAACTTTACATAAATTTTGATTGGCGAAGATTGCAAAGCAATGAGTGGTAAAGCCAATCCTGGATTTTTGCAAAACCAAAAATGCAAGGGGATATATAATTTCAAGGGGCCTTTTAATGCAGTATTATTGTACACATTACGTTTCCCAATCATGTAGTTTACGCCTTCTTGCTTAGATCCCGGTGTAGTTAGTTGTGTCCAAAGATACAAAAATTCACCATATTGCCTATCTATCTCTTGTTGGCCTATCCAAATGCTTACATAATCTATCATAGCGTGCCCTATGCCGTTGCTGTAACTAACAGCATCGTATTGTGGGTCTGCATAACTAGCATCATTGTTTCCAATATCTGGAATTGTTGCTACGCACGCTCTTTCTGGTTGCATAGGGCCATCTTTTGTTATTTCGGGGAGCTGGACTTCAAGTATAAGTTGACTTAATAAATCTCCATTTCTTGGAACAGTGATGGATATAAGTTTGTTGAATTCCGCCGAAGTGTCTAAGGAAATTTCTTGAGTTTCGATGCTGAAATTTGTATAACGTCTGTACACTTGCTTGAAAAACGTGGTTTGTGGGTTACCGGAAAGATATATATCTTGTCTTCCCGTTGATACTAATTGTAGAAGTCCTCCTGAACTCGACATTCTACTTGTGGTTGTCGTTTTTTCAACCCAGGTTTAACCGTGAAATTGCGGAAATACATATACAAAAATTATTTCTGTAACGGTAGAATGGCTTATAACAATTCACAATTAATTGAAAATCTACAGGTTCAAAATCTCATATTTATACCTTCCAACAATTCAAACATACCAGCAGGTTATGCATTGTACATACATTCGAACGGACAAACGTATTGGGCACCTGCATTAGATGCCTTAAGTTTGTCCACATTTAGCACAAGTGTGTATTCCTATATTAATAAGAACGATTCGACTCTTCAAGGGCAGATCAATAAACAATCTACACAATTGTCTTACCAATCCACTTCTATTGCGAATCTGTTTGACGATGTTGAAACACTTAGCACATCTGTTTCTGAAACTATGAGCACAAACTATTCGTTAACCATTAGCACTTTGTATGGTATAAGTTCATTCGCTGCGATTAATAATCAAATTTCTACTATAACCGGCGTTGTTCAAACTGGGCTATCAACTCTTAGCACTGCATTGTATTTGCAAAACACGAGCACATACAATAGTTTGTTAAATATTATAAATGTGTCTGTTCAGTCTGCATATACATACACAGACGCATCGATTTCGTCGCTAGCGTTTAGCACAGCTTACAAATCGGATCTGAGCACATTTAGTTCCATTATAACACGGCAACTACTAAGTTCTATTACCGGATTGCAATCCTACGTTGATTTGAAAGATACTATTTTATTTTATGAAACCAGCACATTGGCTGTATCTACTATGAAAAATTATTATGATATTTCTACGTTAAATTCACAAGTATCCAGTTTGATTACGGTTAGCACATCTATGTCGAACGTCACCAATACGTGGATTTCTACCTTTGTTAGCACAAGTCAGGCTTTGCAAGATTTGTATATTTACAAATCTATTAGTTCGCTTTCTTCTATAATTGGTTTAAATCAACAAACTGAACTGAACCATTATAAATCTGTATCGAATTCGTTGTCCACTGTGTCTTTAAGCACTACTCAAAATTCGGTGAACATTAGCACATTAAACAGCAAGGTGGCCTTGTTGGACTTGGAATACTCGACTCTTACTACAACGGGACTAACTGTGAGTATATACAATTCATTTATACAATTAGAACAATATACATCAACAATTGTAGTAAGTACCTACAATAGTTTTCAGCAATTCGAAGCTGACTTAGCCTATTCGACATATATTCAAAACGTTTCGATTTCCGTGCAATTTTTTAGCTCGTACGTTGAAAATTTGTACGAATCCACGATTAGTGCTACAACAAAGTTAACAACAGACTATTTATCTTCTTTGTTTTCTACGTATTACACGGTTGGTGTTTCAACGATTTATGGAAGAGTTGTTTCTACAAACACATCTGTATTGTCTTCCTATACTTCCACGTTGTTTTTATTGTTGAGCACAACAAATGGCTTATATACAAGCACTGCGACATATTCTTACAATAGCACAATGAATCAGGCAACAAATGTCTACAACGATTATATAGTAAAAACGAATACGGATTATATTAACTATGCGAATTCGCTTGTCGCATCAGGCGGACTTTCTACCCTTTATACGAACACAACATATAATTTGAATGGATCTAACTACACAGCAACTTTAGATTTTTCCACATACAGACACTTTGAAATTAACGTATACAATGTGAATTCCGCAACATCCAATTACAGTATACAATACGACCCTTCAAAACTATCGAATACCAATTATGTCAAAGGGACTATCTTTATCAATGTAAGCACTCCAAATCAATTATATACAAGAAACGACGGAAAGTTGCAATTTGACGTTTATAGATGGGGTATACCAACAACTGTTTGGGGCAATTTTTATCCAACGATTGAAAACTCCCAATATACTCTTCAATACGAATACACAATTCTTCGAGCGAATGTTTATACAAACCTTGTAGCTATTTATCCGATATTGTATGTAAGTCATATTGATGTATCACCAGTAACAAAAGGTTCTGCATTTACCGTGCAATGGTCAACCTACAATGGGTTTAATTATAACAAGTTGCCTGGTGCTCCCAATTTTGACCCCACGGTTTCTATTACGACAATCACTGATTTTGCGACTAGAAATGTGTTTGGGCCTTTCCCAATGAGTTCTATTACTACACTCGTAGCACCTGCTACTATGGATAGGTATACAGTGATTGTTGGAATCACTGGACAACAAGAAGCGAAATACAACATAACTTCCAATATTTTTTGAAAACAGCGGGCTTAGATAAATACGCGTTATGTTAGACCAACGGGCATTTCCTTTGGCCTTCGGCCAAAAAAACCGGCACCATAATTTGGTCAGCCTTGCTGACCAAATTATGGTTTGATGCCTGCTTCGCAAAGCGAAGTAGGCAACGCACTTTACGAGCCGAAGGCGAGGAAATGTGCCGTGATTTGATATGACCCGTTGGCGACGTAAGCCGGTTTGAAAAACCCGGCGATGTAAAATCTGATACATTTTATCATAAGAGATCGATGGTCTAAAACATCCGATTATATAAATATAAAAAATGCTGGCCCATCATCCTGTAACGGGTCAACCCATACATATTTTGCGGACAGAAACTCAGATTTTTACTGATTGTAAAACACTTGTATGGGTAAGAAACAATTTTCAAAAAAGCCATAGATGGAAACGATGGAACTGTGTTATAACGGAACCAGATGCATATCAACTATGTGAAAAGGTCGTAGCAATCGTATTGGATAAGCATTCCAATTTGGAAGATTGGTTACCTATTCTGCTGAAAGCAGACTGTTTGATTGTTGCCCCTAACAGTGTCGTTCTTTCTCTAGATAAAATCCAAGGAATTCCACAACCGCTTGTATACGAAGATTTATTAGAATCGTATCCATATTTGGGGGAATCCTTAACAGAAAACGACTCTTTAGAAAAAGTAATACTAAGTTTAGCTCATATTTTACGCATGAATCATATTGCATGGACATACACTGGAGATCGTGAATTGATGAGCTTCCCCGTAAAAATGCAATATGATGCTTGGCGAAAAGCATGCGGAAAATCCATCCAAACATTGGCCGAGCAATCCGATGATTCTTGTATTCCACAAACCTGGTTGTTCCAACAATATTTTCGGCATTCTTCAAATCGCAGAAGTCGCGAAATTTTTTCATGCTTGGAGAAAAATATCGCTTCTCCTTTTATCGATCGTATCGTTTTGTTGAATGAACAAGAATATGCCGAAATACCTGTACATTCTAAGATTCAAACAATCGCTATTTCTCATCGCTTAACGTATTACGATGCATTGATACATGCAAAACAAATTGCTCCCGCTGGATCGTTCGTTATATTGGCGAATGCAGACATTTATTTTGGCGAAACTCTTTCGTATTTGTGGAATGTTTCGTTAGCCGAACGGCGATTATTTTTAGCTTTGTTGCGATGGGAAGACGCGAAGAACGGCGAGCAACCTTCTATTTATGGGCCACGAGCAGATTCCCAAGATTCTTGGATCTTTTCACGCAATTCACTGGATTTTGATATAACCGAAGAGGATTTTGGCTTTCCTTTCGGCAAATCTTGCTGCGACAATGCGTTTTCACTAATCATGATGCGGAAACGTTGCGTCGTTGTGAATCCTGCGTTTTCCATTAAAACGTTTCATGTTCACGCATCAAACGTTCGGTCACATGACCCGAAAGATGTGTTGTATCGCAAACATTATTTGTATATCGATCCTTCGGCTATTCAAACATGCAACGTAGACAAAAACATTCAAGAATTTGGAGGGATTTTGGCTTGGAAAAAACGAATTTTAGGAAAATCGTTTACTCGTTCGATTATGGGCAATGAATCCGACGTGAAAACGTTCTTTGCAATGATGAAACGTTCGGAACATTCCATATACCATTTTTCCAATGGTAACAATCTGTGGACACCTTCACCAAATGGCCCGCCTCTTTATAAATTTGAAAACTGTTTCGTTACAATGGAGGGGCTTATATCAACATTTCAATCGATTGTAGTTGGGAATCATAGAAATTGGATACATGGATGGGAAGCTTCTACACAAAGCAGTTTAACGCCAAGCATCCATGTTCCAAATTTGATTGCCTATCCATACGATACCTCGAAAAGCAGGTCGCTTAGTCAATGGGTTTTATCGTATTTGCCGAATGTATACATGTTGCGGACAATGATAAAAAATGCTGGGTTTCCTACACCTGAGTTTCTTGTTCCTCAAATATCCGAAATTGGTTCTTTTTTGCAAGATTGTGAATGGTTTGAATCTGCGAATATTACTGTGATTCCTATGATGGAAAATATGAATTATTATGCGAACAATGTTTGGGCAGTTGGGCCTCTAGACGGCGAATGGCATGTTACAAAAGAAGATGTGGCGTTGTTGCGATCCATTATGCCTGCGAATGACGTGCCGCAAAAAGGGCCCGTTGCTGTGTTTTGCGTCGAAGATTCGGCTGATTCTGTGTTGTCCCGCGAATGGGCTGAAGAAACGGCGGAACGCATTCTTCCCAAAGGATGGATCGTCCATTATGTTTCTGGAACGGATTTGCCCTCTGTGCGACGCAAGGCATTTCAATCGGCTGCTTGGATTTTTGGAAAAGGTGATGCACTTGATTGGTTATGGTATGCGAATCCTGGAGCAACCGTAATGGAGTTTATGCATGATTCAGAATGTTCTGGAGAACACGTGCACTTGGCGGGTGCCTCTGATTTACGGTATATTGTGAGCCTTATCAAGAAAGAACCACTGCCTTATCAAAAGCAAACAGCGATGATGGAAGTAGGCAAGGCTATAAAAAAATATGGATTTAAGGAAGTTTTGGAATCTATACGATCGAATACAATTGTAGAAACGCCTAAGATAATCGTTCCAAGCGGCAAAGCACTGACTGGGTTATGGAGTCATGTAGGTGATTCGTTACGTGAAATGGTTTCGATATGGAATTCTCGCAAATATGTTGTTTTGGAAAAGAGCGAAAACACACCGTATTGTTGGTGGGGAGGAATTGGCGAAGTATTATTATATGATTGGCCCACGTCACGTTGGTGGATTGATATACCTCCTTACCAGATGGCTTTGTTTGGAAATTGTGCTCCCCCTGGCCCTGATAAACACAAACTTCGCCAATCCACTTGGTGTTACTGGCCTAAATCGCCAAAACTTGTGGAGGAAATAGTGGCTGATAAAGAAAACATGAAAGGATATCGCGAACGATCCATTGCTTCCGTCTTCTTAGGGAAGATCGAAAACGGTGTGCAACGAGATCATCGAACAAAACACGATTGGTCCTCTTGTATTGAACTTTTTTCCATGCCCGTTGATACAACCGGTATAGAGTATCCTTTTACAAAAAAGGAATATTTGCTAAAATTGTGCAACTCGCGATTCGGCTTATGTTTGCCTGGCTTGGGACCAAAATGCAATCGTGAGATTGAATGTTTCGCTGCTGGTTGTGTGCCCATTGTTACAGAGGGCGTGGATATGACGAATTACTTGTTATCCCCGAAAGAAGGGGTGCATTATTTGAAAGCTCGTAGTCCAGAGGATGTTTTGCGAATTGTGAAAGAAACCAGCCCTGAGAAATGGCTCGAGATGTCTATCGCGGGCAAAGAATGGTGGCTCGCGGTAGCATCTGCGGAAGGGATGTTTCGGTTGACGTGGGCAAGAATTGAACAATGTCGACCTTACCTGAATGTGGGGATACCACAATCGTTTCAGGGGGTTTGAAAATGGCATTATTAACATGGGTGCGGAGGCAATACTGCTATGACGGGGTATAAGGTTTTGCAATTCATAAGAGCACTTAACCATAAATTATTTATTTGGTCACTTTTTCATAAAAAAAATTCATTAGCGAAAACCCTGTTTTGACCTGGCCCTGATAATTAATACTTGCTCATCAAAAACAATAATACAATCTATATCAATATACATTTTAATAAGAAAATACATATTTTGTATAACTGCAAAAGTCACAAACGCCTTTTAATAAATAAGTTCAACCCGGTAAAAAAAAATATTAATTGTGTTTAGGCATGGAAAAGATATTTACAGAGGAAACAATTTCAAGATGGTTTAGTTCTAAAACTGATGCAGACAATCAATTGAAAAATACAATTCAAAAAAACAAATTTAAAAGGAAAATTCCATCATTCAAAGAAATATCGAATACATTGTTTTTATGTGATAATATATATGAAAACTTTAAAGAACCATTAAATATTAAAGAACCCATGTATTACCCTGCCCACATTACAAACAAAACTACAAATTGTATAATTGATAAATTAGGATATGTACCTAAATTTGGAATTGAAGTAGGTAGTTTCATTGGCTCAAGTGCAGTTATATTAGGCAATATGATTAAACAAAACAATGGAGTTTTATTATGTATAGATACATGGTGCGGCGACATAAACATGTGGTTGATGTCAGAATTTCATAACACAATGAATAAAAAATGATGGAAATCCAAAAATATATGATTTGTTTATTTTAAATATTATAAAAAACAATTTATCAAATGTGGTTGTCCCATTAAGAGTTAGTTCTATCGTGGGAGCAAGAATGTTAAAGGTTCTTAATTATGAAATTGATTTCGTGTATGTTGATTCTGCACACGAAGCAGGAGAAACCTTTATGGAATTAATGTTGTTTCACGATGTATTAAAAAGCAAAGGAATATTGTTTGGTGATGATTATCATGGGTTCCCTGCTGTGAAATATGATGTTGATTTGTTCTGTAAATATTATAATTATAAATTGTTTTTTACAGGCGATGGAGACACATGGGTTATTCAAAAAATGTATAAATCAGATATATGCAAAACTTGAAGAAATGAATACGATCTCAAATATAATAACAAATTTCTTATTATAAGGTTGTTTAGTATGAAATTTGTTTAACTCGCTTATAAAATTCACCATAGAAGGAACCCGCAAGACCTACAAACATTAAAATTATAAAATGAAAAACTTTTTATAAATCAAATTCCGTGTGCATGTTTTATATAAAACATTGTATTTGCATGAGGAGAAATTCCATGAATTTCATTATTTGGAAGCGTGTATGGTATTATATTTGTTTTCTGACAAACATAAGAAAACCCTATTTGGTCTTGAGTTGTGTATTTTAAAGTTTGTAGATACCATAAATCTAAAAAATTTTTGATATCTTTATCTTTATGTAAAAATGCAACAAAACAAGTGATCCATACTCCCATGTGGGGAGTATGTGATTGGATATCCTTAAAGAAATTATCATTATAACCTTCATCAATGTAACATTTATATTGATGATCCACATCTTGATAAGGTTGAGATTGATTGTTCCAATAAATGCTTGTATATCTTTCGAAATGTGAACATTCAACTTCTTTACTTAAGATTCCGTTCCTCCATTCATGATTCCACCCTATTATTTTCTCTTTATAAATATTGTTCAATAAATATTCACTTGTTTTATCATATATTATTTCAATTGTCCCATCTATCCATACAACGACCTCGTAATTTTCCAAAATAGGTATTTTACTAAACGATTGTTTGTAATATTTTGCAATATTAAAATTGTGATTATTGTTGCATAACGAATTTGTGTATTTGCCATTATCCAAATCATTTTTGTTAATTACATGATATGCTGTTGTATCGATTATCCATCCATTGCTTATTATATGTTTGTTATCTGTAAAACAAATGAAATCTGTACCTATAGTTTGATTTACAAATTTTTTGCAAGAATTTTCATAACCACCATAAATCGCTGTGATAAAACATATTTTTCCATTGTATAAAACTGCCTTGTTTTGCTCACCAATACAATTGTTTGTTAAATTTATATTTGATAATTCGGATAACTTACTAACAATAATTTTATTTTCAACAAATTGCTTTGCTGCTTGTTTTCTCTCTGCCTTTAGTTTTGCTAATTTCTGTTTCTCCGCCTTTTGAATAGCTGCTTTTTGCCTTGCTGCTTGCCTTGCTGCTTGCCTTGCTGCTTGCCTTGCTGCTTGTTGCCTTGCTGCTTGTTGCCTTGCTACTTGTTGCTTCTCTGCTTTTTGCTTTGCAGCTTGTTGCCTTGCTGCTTGTTGTTTCTCTGCTTTTTGCTTTGCTGCTTTTTCTTTTTCAGTTTGT
>Ga0214919_10010318_pt1 | contig 11867 bp, 9 predicted proteins | sample LL1503_MetaG_FD_177994 | JGI IMG/M metagenome (GOLD analysis project Ga0214919, IMG submission 177994) | Freshwater microbial communities from Lake Lanier, Atlanta, Georgia, United States - LL-1503 | ecosystem: Environmental > Aquatic > Freshwater > Lake | place: USA: Georgia | collected 2015-03-15
ATCTTCTCAGCCGCACCGCATGGTGCATCAGCCGCGCTCATCGATCGCTTGCTGACGGTGGCCGAGGCGGCAGGCACACAGCCGCGCGTCGTCGATATCTCGGCAGACTTTCGTTACAGCACCGATGCGGCTTATGCCGCGGTCTATAAGCATGCGCACGGTGCGCCGGCGCGCTTGCCGCAGTTCAGCTGCGCAGTGCCCGAACATTTGGCGCAGTCGCCTACACCGCATGTGGCGCATCCAGGCTGGTTTGCCACGGCCATCTTGCTGGCCTCGGTCCCGCTGCTCAAGCTGGGCCTGGTGTCACCACAGCTGTTTGTCAGTGGCGTGACTGGCAGCACCGGCTCGGGCCGCAAGCCCACTGACGGCACACACCATCCGCAACGCCACAGCGATATGTATTCGTACAACGCGCTGGCGCATCGCCACACACCAGAGGTCACTGCCTGCGCACTGGCTGCCAGCGGTGTGGCTGCAGACTTTAATTTCGTACCGCACTCGGGCCCGTTTGCACGCGGCATTCATGTGACGGTACAGGCGCAGTTGGTGCAGCCGGTATCGCAGGCAGAACTACTGCAGGCCTTCGCAGGCTTTTATGCGCACTCGCCGTTTGTACACGTGGCCGCACAAGCGCCGCGCATCAAAGATGTGGCAGGTAGCAACTATGCGCGCCTGTCGGTGGCAGCCAATGGCCGCAGCGTCGCGGTCATGAGCGTCATCGACAATCTCAACAAAGGTGCCGCCGGCGGCGCCATGCAATGGATGAACCGCCTGCTGGGCCTGCCAGAGACCTCGGGTCTTACGGCGCCGGCTGCCGGTTGGACCTGATACGCCAAGGACACGTCTCGTCATGCATGACTATCTCGCACCCGTATTTGCCCAGTATCCGCTGCCCGTCGCACGTGCCGAAGGCGTGTGGCTGTACACGCCAGAGGGTCGCCGCGTACTGGACATGTACGGCGGCCATGCCGTGGCGGCGCTTGGCTATGGCCACAAGGGATGGACTGATGCGCTGATCGCACAGGCACAGGCCGTCAACTTCCAGACCAACGCAGTGCCGATGGATGTGCGGCTGCGCGCTGCAGAGCGGTTGGTCAAGTTCTCTGGTCTGCCCTTCGAGCGCGTGTTCTTCGTCAACAGCGGCGCCGAGGCCAATGAGAACGCACTCAAGATGGCGTTCACGGTCACCGGGCGCAGTGAGGTCATTGCACTGGAGCAAGGCTGGCACGGTCGCACTCCCGGTGCCGCCGCCATCACTTGGGGCGCCATGGAGAAGTGGTACGGCTATCCGCGCACGCCCTTCGATGTGCAATTCATTTCGCGCCAGGACACCGCTGGCCTTGCTGCAATCACCGAGAAGACTGCTGCGGTCTTTGTCGAACCGGTACAGGGCGTGGGTGGTGCCTTCGATATCGGCACCAGCTTCTTGCAGGCACTGCGCAAGCGCTGCGATGAAATCGGCACCATGCTTATCTTTGATGAAGTGCAGTGCGGCATGGGCCGTACCGGTCATCCGTTCGGCGCCAATCTGTATGGCGTGATGCCGGACATGATCACCACCGCCAAAGCACTGGGCAACGGCTTTCCCTGCTCGGCGCTGTTGATGTCGGCCAAGGTGTCCAAGGCTATAAAGCTCGATGCGATGGGCACCACCTTTGGTGGTGGACCGATGGCCTGCGCGGTCATCGAAGCGGTCATCGAGGCCATCGAGTCCCAAGACCTGCTGGCCAATGTGCGGCGCGTGTCGCAGTACATCCGCGACACCTGCATCGTGGGTCCAGTGATTGGTCATCAAGGTGCAGGCTTTCTTACTGGTCTGAAGACTCGCGTGCCTGCCAAGCAAGTACAACAAGCGCTGCTTGCGCAGGACATTCTCACTGGCACTAGCGGTGACCCTAACGTGCTGAGGTTGTTACCGCCGTACGTACTCAAGGAAGCCGACGTCGACTTTCTGGCCGCCGCGCTCGCGCGCCTTACGTTCTGAAGGATCGAATCATGAAACGATTCCTCGACCTTGCCGATCTTGAACGCGATGCAGTACTAGACCTGCTGGCTCTTGCCGCGCGCCTGCAAAAGCATCCGGAACCGCAGGCTCTGGCCGGCAAGATTTTGGGCATGGTGTTTTTTAATCCCTCGCTGCGCACCCTCGCCTCTTTTCAGGCTGGCATGGCACGACTGGGGGGCACCTCATTTGTCGTGACTCCGGGCCAAGGCACTTGGAAGCTCGAGCATCGCTTGGGCGCCATCATGGATGGCGATCGCGCCGAGCATGTGCGCGAGGGCATTCCGGTGTTGGCATCGTATTGCGATGCGTTTGGTATCCGGGCGTTTGCCGAAGGTACTGACCTTGCGTTTGATCTGGCCGAAACGCAGTTCAATGCAATGGCTGCTACGGTCAACAAGCCGCTGATCAATCTTGAATCGGCCGTCAACCATCCCTGCCAAGCACTGGCAGATTGGAAGACCATGGACGAGCTGGGCGTGCCGCAGCGCGGCAAGTTTGTGCTGTCGTGGGTCAAGCATCCGCGCCCACTGCCGCTTGCTGTCCCGGCTGCAACGCTGCACATGGCTGCCATGCGCGGCATGGATGTCACGGTGCTGCGTCCCGATGGCTTTGCCCTGCCCGATGCCATTATGGAGAAGGCGCGCCGTGCTGCTGCCGCCTCAGGTGGTTCGGTCAGCGAGACCACAGACCGTGCTGCCGCCATGAAAGGCGCCACGGTGCTGTATGCCAAGGAGTGGGGCTCGACTCGCTTCTATGGTGATGTGGAGGGTGATAGCACCCTGCGCTCTCAACTAGGCGACTGGCAGGTCGACGAGCGTTGGTTTGCCAATGCCGAACAAGACTGCCGCTTTATGCATTGCCTGCCAGTGCGACGCAATGTCGCAGTGGCCGACCATGTCCTCGATGGCCCGCGCAGCGTCGTGCTGCAAGAGGCTCATAATCGCATGCCGGCCCAAATGGCCGTGCTGCACCGTCTGCTTGCCAACTCGAATTAACAGGGCGCAACCATGATCGTTCATAGCTCCGACAAGTCTGCCGCCGTTCGCGCCCTGCGCAACGCGTCTCCTTACATCCGCATGTACAAGGGCAAGATCTTCGTGATCAAGGCCGGTGGTGCAGTGTTCGGCGATCCGGTCGCCACACGCGCGCTCATCGAGCAGATTGCGATCCTGCATTACTTGGGCATCCGCGTAGTGATGGTGCATGGCGGTGGTCCGCAGCTCACTCAAGTCACCGAGGCCATGGGCGTACCGACGCGCATGGTGCAAGGCCGTCGCGTCACCGACGAGAAATCAATCGATGCCACCTCGATGGTGCTCAATGGCCTGATCAACACGCGCTTGCTGGCCATGTGCCGCGAGCTGGAGATTGAGGCAGTGGGCGTATCGGGTGTCGATGCCGGACTGGTCAAGGCGCACAAGCGTCCGCCAGTACAAGTTGACTCTGAGATGGTCGACTATGGCTTTGTCGGTGACATCGACCTGATCGACGGCTCGGTGCTGCGCAAGCTGCTCGACAACGGCCTGATGCCTGTGGTCAGCCCGCTGTCGGCCGACGACAGCGGCCAACTGCTCAACATCAATGCAGACACGGTTGCCGCGGCGATTGGCGCAGCGCTGGGTGCAGAGAAACTGATCCTGTGCACCGGTGCGCCGGGCATCCTGGCCGACGTCAATGATCCGCGTTCGATCATCTCTTACACCGATCTCAAGGGGCTCGATGCCATGCTTGCCAGCGGTGCCATCAAGGACGGCATGCTGCCTAAGGCCAAGGCCATTGAAGCGGCGATCCGCGGCGGCGTGCGGCGCGTGCATGTCATCTCGTATGACGCACCCGACAGCATCCTTGCAGAGATCTTTACCAATGAAGGCACCGGCACCTTGATCGTCAATGACGTCAGCGACGTCAACGCGCTGTCGCCGGCCGAACAGCAAGTCGGCAAGGCTTAAGGCGCACGCCATGAGCCGTCTCTGGGACAAAGGTGCACCGCTGGATGAGCGCGTACTGCAGTTCACCGCCGGCGAGGACTATGCCCTCGACGAACGGCTGGTGCCCTATGACGTGCGCGCCTCAATCGCGCACGCCGAAATGCTGCATACGCGCGGTCTGCTCGAAGCCGCCGACCTGGAGGCGATCCGCGACGGCTTGCAACACTTGGCAGTGGAACACGCGGCCGGTCAGTGGCACATCAGCCTTGCTGACGAAGACGGACAAACGGCGCTCGAACAACGCCTGACTGCACGCATCGGCGCCGCCGGCGGTCGTGTGCATCTGGGCCGTTCGCGCAACGATCAAGTGCTCACAGCCGTACGCTTGTATCTGCGTGATGCCGCCATTCAACTGGCCGAAAACGCGGAACGCGTCGCTGGCGAGCTGGATCAGTTGGCTACACGCCAGGGCGAGGTCGTGCTGCCTGGCTATACGCATATGCAACAGGCGATGCCCAGCTCCGTAGCCCTGTGGGCTGGCGGCTTTGCCGGCGAGCTGCGCGACGATGCTGCAGGTCTGCGCGGCGTGCTGCGACGCATCAACCGCAATCCATTGGGATCGGCCGCTGGCTATGGCGCACCCGGGCTGGGGCTGGATCGCGAACTCACGCGCGCCAAGCTCGACTTTGCTGAAGTACAGGAACCGGTGACCAGCGTGCAGTTGTCACGCGGCAAGGCCGAGGCACAGCTGCTGTTCGAGATTGCACTGACGATGCAGGACCTGGGTCGCCTGTCGAGTGATCTGCTGCTGTTCTACACGCAGGAGTTTGCCTTCGTGTCGTTGCCGGATGCCTTTACTACTGGCTCGTCGATCATGCCGCAGAAGCGCAACCCGGATGTGTTCGAGCTTCTGCGCGGTCGCAGTGCCTCAGCACAGGCCTGCCTGCTGGAAGCATTGGCTATATTTGCCAAGCTGCCCTCTGGCTATCAGCGCGACTTGCAGCTGCTCAAGCAGCCGCTGTTTCGCGGCATCGACCTGTGCACCCAGGCGCTGGACATCATGGCCACAGCCCTACCAGCGGTGAGCTTTAACCCGGCGCGTATCAAGATCGATCCGTCGATCCACACCGCTGAAGAAGCCTATGCGCTGGTCGTCAAAGACGGCATTCCGTTTCGCGAGGCCTATCGCATCGTCGGTGCCAGGCTCAAGGCCGGTGGCTGACAGCGACGCGCTGCAACGCAGTCTGCACCGCTGGGTGCAGGCGATGTATGGACTGCATGCACTGGCATTGGTCTCGGTGCTAGCGGGAGCTTTTCTCGGTATGGCGCTGGTGTTTGCCCTGCCATCGGCCGTGGCGCTGCTGATGAACTGGCTACGTGTACGCAGCGCGCGGGGCACCACGCTACACACCCATTTTCTCTGGCAACAGCGCAGCGTCGGCTACACGGTGCTGGCGGTTGCGGCAGCGACTCTGGCTCTAGGGCCTGTCGTGCTGCTGGGCGTCGGATCCACTGTGCTGCTGAGCGTCTATGGCGCGATCGGCCTGTGGGCTGCATGGCGTATCGGTACAGGTTGGCTGGCTTTGCGCGACGGCTACACCCCCTGACCGGCTATCATCGACCGTATGCACCGCACCGCAACGCTGTCGATTTTTACCGTCCTGTTGGCCGCGGCCCTGCTTGCAGGCTGTGGCCAAACAGGTTCGCTCTATCTGCCCGATCGCACCGCTGAGCCGGTCCCTGCACCGGACATGGCACCGGACACTGCAACAGCAGATCGCAGCGAAGACACACATCGGAAAATCCATTGAGCACCTCAGCACCGCTGATCCTGGTCGACGGATCGTCTTATCTGTATCGCGCGTTTCATGCGATGCCGCCGTTCACCAACAGTCGCGGCGAACCCACGGGCGCGGTAACTGGCGTACTCAACATGCTGCAACGCTACGAGCGCGAGCACGCTGGTGCGCGCGTAGTGGTGGTGTTTGATGCACCTGGCCGTACCTTTCGCGACGACCTGTACGCGCAGTACAAGGCGCACCGCCCACCCATGCCCGATGATCTGCGTGCACAGGTTGAGCCGTTGCTGCAAGCAGTACAGGCGCTGGGCTTTCCGCTGCTGCGCATCAGCGGCGTAGAGGCAGACGATGTCATCGGCACGCTAGCGCGGCGCGCGGCCGATGCCGGTGAGCAGGTGCTCATCTCCACTGGCGATAAAGACATGGCGCAGTTGGTGGACGCGCATATCACGCTGATCAACACCATGAGCAACTCGCGGCTAGATCGCGAAGGCGTCAAAGCCAAGTTTGATGTATGGCCCGAGCAAATCATCGATTATCTAGCGCTGATCGGCGATAGCAGCGACAACATTCCTGGCATCGATAAAGTAGGCCCCAAGACCGCTGCCAAGTGGCTGGCGCAGTACCAAACGCTAGATGCGATCGTGACCAACGCAGCGGATATCGGCGGCAAGGTCGGCGAGAATCTGCGCGCAGGCCTTGAGACACTGGCCTTGTCGCGGCAATTAGCAACCATCCAACTGGATGTGACTCTGCCCGACGAACACCTCGACTTCACGCGTCGTCCAGTAGACGAAGTTGCGCTGCGCGCGCTGCATGCTCAGTTAGAAATTAAGATGCTGCTGTCGGCCATAGAGGGCGGCACAGCACTCATGTCCAGCGCCAGCAGGATCAGCAGCGCCGAACCGGCAGAGCCTGCAGCTGCTGCACCACAAGCGGATCTTGCCTTGGGTGCACTGCCTCGCCATTACGAAACGGTTTTAACGCAAGAGCAACTGCAAACCTGGCTCGGTCGACTGGCTTCAGCACCACTGATCGCCTTTGACACCGAGACCACCAGTCTCGACTATCGTGCTGCACGTATCGTCGGCGTGTCTTTTAGTGTGACACCAGGTGAGGCAGCCTATGTGCCGCTGGCGCATGTCTATCCCGGTGCACCGGATCAACTGGATCGCGACGCCACGTTGGCGCTACTTAAGCCACTACTGGAAGATGCCGCGCTGCCCAAGGTGGGTCATCACCTAAAGTACGACGCGCATGTGTTGGCCAACCACGGCATCGTGCTGCGAGGCATGCGTTACGACACCATGCTCGAGTCCTATGTATGGAACAGTGTCGCCACGCGCCATGACATGGACTCCTGTGCGGCGCTGTATCTAGGCGTCACCACCATCAAATACGAAGAGGTGGCTGGCAAAGGTGCCAAGCAGATCTGCTTTGACCAAGTAGCCATCGAGCAAGCGGCGCCCTATGCCGCCGAAGACGCCGATGTGACACTGCGCTTGCATCGAACCTTGCAGGGTCGTTTGCAAAGCGAGCCAGGTTTGCTGGCTCTGTGCGATGAACTGGAGCAACCGCTGGTGCCGGTGCTGCTGGCCATGGAAGAGCGCGGTGTGCTGGTAGATGGCGCGCTGCTGCGCATCCAGAGCGGCGAGATCGGCCGCACCCTGCTCGATCTGCAGACTCGCGCCCACACTGCCGCAGGCGGAGAGTTCAACCTCGATTCGCCCAAGCAGTTACAGCACATCCTGTTTGATCGGCTGGGCATTACGCCACTACGCAAGACACCCACCGGCCAACCGTCTACCGCAGAAGACGTGCTCGAAGAGCTTGCCGATGCGCATGAGCTGCCACGGTTGATCCTTGAGTACCGCGGCTTGGCAAAGCTCAAGTCGACCTACACCGATTCGCTGCCCTTGCAGCTGGATGCGCAATCAGGTCGCATCCACACCAGCTATCACCAAGCAGTGGCAGCCACTGGGCGTTTGTCGTCCACTGATCCGAACCTGCAGAACATTCCGATACGTACGCCCGAGGGTCGGCGCATCCGTCAGGCCTTTATTGCCCCACCGGGCTATGTGTTGATGGCAGCCGACTATTCGCAGATCGAGCTGCGCATCATGGCGCACCTGTCTGGCGATCCGGATCTGCTGCGTGCGTTTGCTGCAGGCCGTGATATTCACCAAGCCACTGCCGCAGAGGTGTTCGGTGTGCCGTTGGATGAAGTCAGTGCCGATCAACGTCGCTCGGCCAAGGCCATCAACTTCGGCCTCATCTACGGCATGTCGGCTTTTGGTCTTGCACGGCAACTGGGTATCGATCGCGGTTCGGCCGCACGCTATGTGGATCTGTACTTCCAACGCTACCCGGGCGTGAAGCAGTTCATGGATCGCACCCGTGAACAGGCCAAGCAACTGGGCTACGTTGAAACAGTGCGCGGTCGCCGGCTGTATCTACCCGAGATCCGGTCCCGCAACCGTCAGCAACAGCAGTACGCCGAGCGCAGCGCCATCAACGCGCCCATGCAAGGCACCGCGGCCGACATCATCAAGCAGGCCATGATCAACGTAGAGGGTCTGCTAACTGGCGAAGCGCTGCCGGCCCGGCTGATCATGCAAGTGCATGACGAGCTAGTGTTGGAAGTGCGCGCCGATGCGGTTGAGCAGATCAAATCTGCCGTGCGTGAGGCCATGGTGGCCGCCGGGTCGCTGCGCGTTCCGCTGCAGGTTGAAATCGGCGTCGGTGCCAACTGGGATGAAGCGCACTGAGCAGTACAACAATTCGGGAAAACCGAACTGTCGTACATATAAAACCTGAGCAATCTGACCGAACTTTCAGTCAGAGGCATGGTCTTTTTCAGTGAGTGTGATGAACACTCCCCGTTTCTCTCCCTGAGCGGGTGGGTCTCTGGCACACCCTGCCAAGACTCTTTCACCCCGGTGCCGTCATCGGGGTTTTTATTTTTTGGTGCCTGCTTGCGCGAACCATCGTTTGAGCACTGCGCGAGCCTCATCCAGGCCCGTGCGCTTCAACGCAGAAAACAGCTGCACGCCGCCAATGCCCTCTAGCTGCACTTGCGTGTCGCGCAGCACCTTGATGCCGGCAGAGTGAGTCAGCTGATCGGACTTGCTCAGCAGCACATGCAGACCCTCGGCCGGCAGGCCAGACCAATCCAGCAAATCCAGATCTCTGTCCTGCACACCGCGGCGTGAATCCACCACCAGCATCAAACCACCGAAGCATTCGCGTACTCGCAGCCCTTCGAGCATCGGACCCCACTTCGCACGCACTTCGCCCGGTGCGTCGGCATGTCCATAGCCCGGCAGGTCGACCAGTCGCCGATCCGGCAACAACTCGAAATAGTTGAGCAACTGGGTGCGCCCCGGCGTCTTGCTGGTACGCGCCATGGCCTTACGCGCCAAGATGGCGTTGATGGCCGTGGATTTGCCAGCGTTGGACCGACCAGCAATGGCTACGTCCAACCCCCGATCGGGCGGAAACTGGCCTGCACCTGCCACACTGAGCAGGAACTTCACATTTGGGAACAGACTCACAGTGCGGCCGCCTTTTGGCTGGGCGGCTTAGTGTACAATCTTGCGGCTTTTTAACGTTGCCGGAGCCTCAGGCCGATGACTATTTTTATACCGACCGTGACCCGTATCGCCCCTCGCCTTGCTGCGCTTGCCGCCGCCTGCTTTGCGGCGCTAGTGCTGGCCCAACCCGTTGCCGCCGCACAAACAGCCGCCGTCATCAAGGGTTCGGCCGAAGCCGGCGCTGCCAAAGCCATTGCCTGCACAGCCTGCCATGGCCCCAACGGCAATAGCGTCAACCCCGAGTGGCCGCGCCTTGCGGGCCAGAATGCTGCCTATCTCACAGGACAGATCAAGCTGGTCCGTGATGCCAAGCGCAAAGTCTTGCTGATGGCCGGTATCGCCAGCACGCTCAGCGACCAGGATATCGCCGACATCGCCGCCTATTTCTCGGTCCAGACGCCTGTCGGCTTGGAAGCTGATCCCGGCACTTATCAGGTTGGCGCCAAGCTCTTTCGCAATGGCGATGCAACCCGCGGCATCCCTGCCTGCATGGCCTGCCACGGCCCTAGCGCGCGCGGCAACCCCGCGGCCGGCTACCCTGCACTGCGGACGCAGCACGGCATCTACATTGCCAAGCAATTAAGCGATTACGCCTCGCTGGCTCGCTACACCAAGGACGACAAGGGTCAGATGCAGGGCAGCGCCAACAGCGTGATGATGCAAGCCATCGCGTCGCGCCTCACCGAGACCGATCGCAACAGTCTGGCCAGCTATCTGCAGGGCATCCGCTAAAGGATCTGTGATGAAAAAGGCGCTGCTGCTGACGCTGGTCACAGGTCTACTGTTAGTGGGCTGCGGCAAGAAAGCGCCTGAATCCGCGGTTGACGTTGCAGCCGCGCAGCAGCGCAGCGCTGCTGCCAGTGCCGCCACCGAAAAGCTGGCGGCCGACGCCGGCAGCGAAACCAGCGACCGCGCTGATCCCACCCTCGAACGCGTGGCCGCGCTATCCGAAGCAGGTCAGTTGCCCGGCGGCAAGTGGAAAGCCGGTCAACACTATCTGCCAGTCGTGCCTGCCCAAGGCACTAGCGCTCAGCCCGGCGATGTCGAAGTCCTCGAAGTGTTCTGGTTCGGTTGCGGCCACTGCTACGCGCTGGATCCATTCCTAGAGAACTGGCTCAAGACCAAGCCCGCCTATATCAAGTTCGTGCGGGTGCCGGTGATGTGGGGGCCTGTGCAGCGTGCCCATGCCCGGCTGTTCTATACCTTGCAGACCTTAGGGCAGCTGGACTCTCTGTTCGGCGCCACCTTCGACGAGATCCAAACCCGCAACAACCCACTGGTGGATGCCGACGAAAGCAAGACGCTCAAGATGCAGTTGGCCTTCGCGCGCAGCAAGGGCATTGCTGAGGTCGACTTCAATCGCGAGTACAGCGGCTTCTTCGTCAATCAGGCACTGCAACGGGCCGATGACCTGACACGCCGCTACAAGGTCGAAGGCGTGCCGAGCATCGTGATCAACGGCAAATACCAAACCGATGTGAGCATGGCCGGCGGACATGAGCAGCTGATCGCGCTCATCAACGACATGACTGCAGCCGAGAAGAAGCGCTGACGGCGCCGAACGCCGCGCGTTACGCCCATGCTGACCGTCTACGCGCAAGGCCCGCAGGGCCTGCGACAACTCGATCGCAGTGTCGGCGCCCCCATCGAAGAAGAAGCCATTTGGCTCGACCTGCTCGAACCGCGCATCGAAGAAGAGCGCCTGGTTGAAGCACGACTGGGCGTTGAAGTACCCACACGCGAAGAGATGCGTGAGATCGAGTCGTCAAGCCGTCTGTATGAAGACGGCGGCGCGTTGTACCTGACCGCCACCGTGGTCACCAAGCTAGACAGCGATCTGCCCGAGAACGCGCAGATCACGTTCATTCTTAAAGGCCCGCGACTGGTCACCAACCGCTATGCGGATCCGCTGCCCTTCCGGCGTTTTGTGGCGTTTGCCGAGCGTCACCCCGCTGCGTGCAACAGTGCGCACGCTATTTTTGTCGGCCTGCTCGAGTCCATCGTCAATCGCATAGCCGATGTCATCGAACGCATCAGCTCTGACATTGACCAGTCTTCAGCCGAGGTGTTTGGCACGCAGCGCAAAGGCAGCAAAGCCGCAGCGCGCGACTTTCGCAAAGTACTGCAGCGCATTGGCCAAGGTGGCGAACTGATTGCCAAGGCGCGTGAGAGTCTGGCCAGCCTGTCGCGATTGCTGGCCTTCGTCGAACAATCCTCTGATCCGTTGCCGGCCGATGTGCAAGTGCGCTTGCAGACCTTATCCAAAGACGTTGTAGCGATGAGCGATCACGCAGGGTTTTTGGGCACCAACCTCAACTTCATCCTCGATGCCACGCTGGGCATGATCAACATTGACCAGAACAACATCCTGAAGATCTTCTCGGTGGTGACCGTGTTCTTGCTGCCGCCGTCGGTAATCGCCGGCATCTTCGGCATGAACTTTGCGCACATGCCTGGCCTGCAGCAACCGTGGGGCTTTGGCGTGGCTGTTGCTGCCATGGTGGTATCGGCTGTCGGACCCTATGTGTGGTTCCGGCAGCGC
>Ga0214919_10010319_pt1 | contig 11866 bp, 12 predicted proteins | sample LL1503_MetaG_FD_177994 | JGI IMG/M metagenome (GOLD analysis project Ga0214919, IMG submission 177994) | Freshwater microbial communities from Lake Lanier, Atlanta, Georgia, United States - LL-1503 | ecosystem: Environmental > Aquatic > Freshwater > Lake | place: USA: Georgia | collected...
TTATTAATTTCTCATTCTCATTCTCATTGTTATTGTTATTGTTATTGTTAATAGTCTCAGTTTCCTTGTCATTTTCTCTCTCATTTTCACTTATTATACTTTTGTCGACAACACTTTCGTCATTTATGTCTATTTTTTTTATCATATTTAATTTTAAATTATTTTGCTGTAAAGTTTGTATAAACAAATCAGGTATTATTGCTATACTGCTGGTAAATGTTCTATAACTATTAAAAAAAACGATTGTATTTTCTTCAAGGAATTTTATACTATAAAACCAATAAGGTGGTATTATTAAAACTTGATCGGTATTTAACATTACTCTTAAGAATTTGGCTTTTTGGTAATCATTTTTATAAATTGATTGTATATTATTAATATCAATATCTGAATAATAATCCAACAATTCATAATTTTTCTTAACATGTAAATTTTTATAATATTTTGGTGGACATAACGTAACTTCTATTTGTCCGCTTGATAAATATAATATGTTTCGAGAATTAATACTATACTTGAGTTGGCTTGCGCTATTTTTTCTTCCCATTATAATATCGTAAGTTTTATTACATATGTTATATGGTCTAAAAAAACTATCGTTTGAAGACAAGATTTTTTCTAGCGTTGTTTCTTCCAAAAAATCTTTATTATTACAACTTATATAATTAATTGATTCATCGCTATTTATTATAGTATTAAATTCATCCATTTTTATTTTCAAAAAGGAATCATTTTGCTTATTATATAAATTTAGATCAAATGTTGGATAATTGGAAATTAAGTAGTCCATGGTTATATTAGTTAGTAGCGTATAATTATTCAATAATAGTGGTTGTTTAAAATTATTTATGTCTTCAAATTTATCTTTAGAGAGATTTTCAATCTCATAAACTTCCAAGTAACTACTTGTTTTAATATGATTATACACATGAACATATAAAAATAATACCACGCAAAAAATCAAAAAATTTATAGTTAGCCGCATTAATAGATTAGTACATATTATTTATTTTATTTAAACATAATTTATAAAATAAATATTTATATTATATAGCAGACTCTAAATCTAAATCACTTGTTTGAGAAACAGGATCCAATTTAACTTCGGGCATCTTATTTAACTCTAATATATCTTCTAATTGATTCTCATCTATAATTAACTCGCCGGCACCAAATGTGATTTTGTCATCATCTGAAATTATTTCACCATCGTCCAAAACTATTTGGTCATTAGTTAAATCAATATGTAATTTTTTATTATTGTTGCCGTTCATAATATTGTCGTCTTCATAATCCTCGCCATCATCATAATTAGCATCAATATTTATTGAACCCGATCCCCCAAATAATTTATTTTTCATAAAAGATTGAAGAAACATTTGTGCCGGATCACATTGCGCACTATTACATTGCTCATTATTACATTGCGCACTATTCATAATACTAATTTTCTCAATAATTTCTTCTATTTTCTCGTTGTTTATTTTAAACTGATCTTTCATATTAATAATCGAAGTACATGTTTCTAACGCTAGTGTTTGATTTTTAATTACTAATAATTTTAAATCATTTACTTCGTTTGACACCGTATTTAATTTATCACTATCAATATTAGTATCACTAGCAAAAGATTGATGTTCTTTAACATTTAATAAATCAATCATTTTAATAGTGGTCTCTTTGAAAGTATTAAAATTCTCTTGGATTCCTTTTTTAAATTCATCAAATATTACATTTTGAATATTTGAATTATTTTGAATAGTGGTTTCTAGAGCCTGTATTTTTAATTCCAGAGCGTTTGTTCCTACATTTGTATTTGTATTTGTATTTGTATTTGGTACTAACGCTTTAATTTTTTCTTCTACAATACTTGTTATAAATTCTTCGCTGTTTAATTCAATCATTAGTGCCTCTAAATCTTTCAATTTATTATCATGTATTTGTAATATTTGTAAAGGTGTTAAAGATTGTGGAGATGGTGGTGGTTGTTTGGCTGCATTTGGAGACTCTTGGGGTGATGTTTTTGTAGTAATATTTTGAGACGCAACTGCTGGATCGTTTGTTGTACGTCTTCTTCGTGCTGAAGCCAATGCTGCTGTAGACATATTTACAATATAATAATATCTTTTTTTTAAACCTTAATATTATTAAATATTATTATTAATATTATTAAATTAATAGTATTAATATTTAATAATATTAATTATTAATATAAAAAAAGACTAGTAAATCACTAACGAACCATAATATACTTTAGTGGTTCATGATGCTTATAATTATGTATAATAAAATCTTCTTCACAATAATCTTCTATATTTTCTCTCTTATTTATAATTTCCAAAGTAGGAAATTCATATGGTTCTCGCTGTAGTTGTATTTTTATGTTTTCAACGTGCTGTTCGTAAATATGACAGTTTCCCTTATGATAGTTAAATTCATACGGTTCTAGATCACAATGTTTTGCCAATAAATGTGTTAAAAAACAATACGATGCTATATTAAAACATGTTCCACACGCTTCATCATTTGATCGCTGATACATTGAGCAACTTAATTTTGTATTGTTGGAAACATTAAATTGCATCATAATATGACATGGAGGTAGCGCCATAATATCTAATTGGCAAGGATTCCACGCTGTTATAATCATTCGCCTAGAATTTCTTTGTTTGGGGTCTTTTAAACATTCAATTACTTGTTTTAATTGATCAATACCCTTATTAGCATAGTTACTATTACAATTAATATATTTAGCATTGTAATGCCGCCATTGAAACCCATAGATTGGGCCCAAATCGTCTTCACTATTATTAGTTAGACCGCGCTCGTCTAAGAAATTGCGCGAACCATTTTCATCCCATATATGAACATTCTTTTCTTTTAAATGCTTATTATTTGTATCTCCTTTAATAAACCATAATAATTCACGCAAACAAGTTTTCCAAGCAACTTTTTTTGTAGTAATTAGAGGGATTTTGTTATTTTCTAGTGAAAAATGCATTGCTGAACCATAAATAGACAATGTATTTCCATTTCTTCCAATAAATTCTGAATTAGTAGTTAAAATATCTTCTAATAAATTTAAATATTGATTTTCTTCATGATACTTATTGTTTCTATATTTTATTGACTCACAAGATTTCTTTAACATTTTATATAATATTAAGTAATAAGTATTTAATATTTATTAAACTATTTATTAAACTATTTATTAAACTATTTATTAAACTATTTTTTCTTTTATTTAGGTAAAATAATTTATAATAATAATAATTTTTTTAATTTATATATATAATAGTATTTATGACTGTACAAGAATCTTTTGATACTGGTATTGGTGGAGGAAGTACTAAATTAAGTCCTTCGGGATTTTTCAATTATGTTTTTAATTTTGATAGCGATAACAAAGCAATATTGTTGAATATGTTTCAATATATTGTTATTGCTTTAATACCTGTTATAGTATTATTAAAACTTATTAAAGAATATATACCCGAAGATGATGATAAAAAGGAAAGTATTGAATTAATAATAGAAATTGTAATCCAAATAGGTGTGCTATTTGTTGCTATGTATTTAATTGATAAAATTATTAGATATTTTCCCACATACAGCAACGTACCATATACAAAATTTAACGAAATTAGTTTTATCATTCCTACTTTAGTATTAATAATGACAATGCAAACAAAATTAGGAGCAAAAATAAATATATTATATGATAGAATACTTGAAATGTGGAATGGAAAAAATCAATCCAAAGGAGGAAATAATCAAGGCAATATTAGAGTAAGCCAACCTATTGTTATGCCAGGAAGTCATCAAGTTAGCAGAGCAGACACACTTGATAATACAATAATGTCGCAACGCGCAAATCAATTACCTGCTCAAAACAATATTTCGCTAATTGATTCGTTACCTAATATGATGAATAATGGAGGCGGTGGTGGAAACAATATGCAAAGTCAGGCAATGCAAAACGCATTTATGGATTCTATGGAACCAATGGCTGCTAACGGAGCATTAGGAGGTGCTTTTGGATCTTCTTTTTAATATATAATATTTTTTATAAATTTTGAATTATAAAATATATTATTTAGAATTTTGTATATATTTAATCAATTATTTTTATGATGGAGGCGGAGGCGGAGGTGGAGGCTGAGGTGGAGGAGGCTGAGGCTGAGGCTGAGGTGGAGGAGGCTGAGGCTGAGGCTGAGGCTGAGGTGGAGGAGGCTGAGGCACGACTTGCTTAATAACAGAAGTAATTTGATTAATATCTAAATTTCCAGTACCTTTTTCTACTTTAGATAATAATTCATATGCTTTAGTTTCCAATTTTTGAACATTTATTTTTCCTTTTGATGCCTTGGTAATTGTTTTTCTTATTGAATCTAAACTTACCGGAGCGGATAATGCCGCGGAAACGGGAATATAAATTCTGGGACCTACTTTAAGTATATTAATAATCACAGGAGAAAACCAAGCATTAACAAATAGCAACCCTAATGTAATTGTAAGTAGTAGTATAAATAGTAATATATTTAAAATTAATACAGCTATTCTTTCTATACGTGTTAACATTTCGATATTTGGCCAATCGCCGCATACGGGTTGTCTTTTGTCCCAACTAGTAAGTAGAACAATATTGTTAGAAATAATATCTTCAAACCATGTTAAAAATAATTGTATTAAATAATATGATAATGATATAATAAATATTGCTCTTAATGTTGGCCATTCATTCATAGCAGAATTGAGTTTCGCAAATGCTTTTTGAGCAAACGGAGGCATCTTATCTTGTAGATTATTTGTACTTGATTTCTCAGTATTCGCAGCTTGAGATTTTAAACCAAAACCCGAAGTTATTGCTCTAAACCCCTCTTTTATTAATTTTAAAATAAAGTAAAGTACTACAAAAATAGATGATATAAATAAAAGTAAATACATTAACAAATCTACTAATTTTCCCCACCAAGGAACACTAACATATTGATTGGTGCCAGTACACTGCATTTTATAACATGCCTTAGATATACCACTAAATATAGCAGACATTATAGTAGCAAATAGTACTATTATAGTTGTACATAATACTTGCGGAATAATTAATGGACCACTAATATTATCAAGCAAATTATTTAAAAAGTTTAAAACTTTTGTAATCGTTTTTAATATATTATCTTTAATAGGTTTTATAGATTTTCCTACAAAACTATTACTATTTTTTGGCGGAACCTCGCCTTTATCTTGAGTATTAGTAGGGAGAATTAGCGAACAATATGTAAGATTAAATAGTATTAGCATAATAACACCAGTTGTCATTAAGTGAATAAAACCATAAAGATTACGCGCTAAACTTTTAAATTTAATTCCAAAAGCAAATGCTATTACACCAGCGATTCCCAATATTATAAATAATATTGTTATAACACTATATAAAAGCGGTAAAACTGATAAAATATAATTAGTGATTTTACTTACGCCACAAATTAAGTTAAGTATTAGTTTAAAAACCATTATAAACTAATATAAATATATATAATTATTTTTGTCAATTAATCCCAATTAATACTTTCTAATTGTTTTAAATTATCTTTCAAATTATTACAAGCACATATTTTTTTTATAATTTTATCATCAATTGTCTTCAAACTAACAGAGCAAGTTTTTAACAAATAAGCAAAATAGTCTTGCTTAGCATCATTTTCTTTAAAATCCGGATTTTCAGCAATCCAATCTTTAATCAATTTAAAATGTGCTTTATTTAAATTATGTAGTGCGCCTTTTATTCTCGTTTTATCGCTATCTTTTTCCCATAAATCATTATCTTTTATATATAATGTTTCACGCTTAGGATCTGTACAATGTAATGGTCTTTCAAATAGCGACATTTTATTAATAGTTTGAATAATAGCGTTGCTTAGTCCAATTTCTAATCCCTTTTTCTTGGTTAAATCTAAATCTTCCAAGGTTAGTTTTATTTGTTTTATAAAATCGTTCATATTTATCGCATTTTTACATTGCTCATTCAGAAAAACATTAATATTGAAGTTCTGTTTTATATGTGCCGTATTGTTTGTTATATTTCCTATTTTAGGTACTATTTCAACCAATTGCCTGTGTTGTTCTCCTAATTGCTTCTGTTGTTCTAATAATTGTTGTTGCTGTATTAATAATAAATTTTTTATATCATTGTTTTCAGATATTAACTTCATAATCATATTTTGATCAACATTGTTTTGTATAATAACCTGACAATTGGTTTCCTCGGTTTTATTAGTTATAACTTTAAATTCGCATTTTTTTTTATGATTATATAAACTCTGGTTATGTTTATATTTTTTACCACATTCACAAATAAATATTTTGTCTGTGTTGTGCGCGCCATTTATAAGTATTTCATTGTTTTTATGTTTTTGCGTTTGTAAATGTCTGTAATAATCTCCTTTTTTACACGTATTATAATCACAAAAATCGCACCCCAAAAAAACGGAGTTTTTTGCGCTTTTTTTATAAGTCATTTATAAGTATATTATACTTATAATAAATTCTTAAATCCTTTTTCTAAATTTCGCGCAAAATATAAGTATTTTTTATTACGAGTTATTAATATTCAGTATTCTAAATTATAACAATACATTTATGATAACAAATAAACATTGCGCACAATGTTGCGCGAAATTTCGCGAAATTTATAAGTATTTTATAAGTATTTTATACTTATAAAAAACGCGCCAAAATTCAAAAATTCTTGAAAAATATTTATGGTCTGGTATTTTTGAGCATCTTTTAAAATATTATATTACCTTAATGGTCTTATCTGTATTTTCTATGTGTGAATTTTACAAAAATTCATAAAGGCTTCTAAGAAATCAAAAATGGACATTTATAAATGTCCAAAACTCAAAAAAATTATCAAATTATATTTTACAAAAAATGAACATAACCTTATTTATGGGGGGTCTAGGACAACTTTATGATTAGTTATACCAAACTGCGCATATATGAGACATTTAGATGATACAATTTAATATTTATTAATATTAATATAAAAATGTTTAAGATCCATAAAGCAAACCAAATATTTTTCTTGTATATGCTAAGAGCAAGTTTTGTATTGTATGTTATAGTTTTATTAGGTGTGGGTGGTTTTGCTCCGCAATATTTGGAGCAACTAAAATCATTTTTGAGAATATATATAGGTGCTTTACTTGTTATATATTACAATCCTATTACATATAATGAACGCAAGTTTGGAGAATTTGATAGGCAATTAGCGTTTTCTTCGGGTATATTTTTATTGTTATCAAGCACAATAATTGCTTCTATTGAAAGTTATTTACAGTATAATGCTAAATTGATTATAAACAGCGGTATAAATACTATAAGTAATAACATTTTCAAATAATGTGCTAAATAATGTGCTAAATAATATAAAAATATAGTATTAAATTATTTAGCTAAAATTACGATTTCTATTTTTCTTGGTAAATTTTCGGGATTTAGAGTTAAAAAATGCGTCTATTTTTTTAATTAATACATTACCAAAGACCGTTTCAATATTATATTCTACTTTTGATTTACTTAAATATTCTAGTTTGTAGTTTTGTGTGTTATTAGCAATATAATTTATAAAATCTTCTTTTGATTTATTTTTAGGAAAATAACCAGTCATTTTATCGTATGTTTTTGATGCCATAGTTAAAAAATTAATGTTATGGGTGTATGGTTTCAATTTTATATATAATACATTTTCATTATACATTTCATCGTGTTCTTGATCGTCTAAGAAACATATTTGACTGTTTGATGGTAATTTCGTACAATTTATAAAATCTTTCATAGACTTACCATGTGAGGTTCTACACACCTCAATAATTTGTCCATGAACTTTAAATGCTCCTATTATTTTATCAAATAACTGATAATTTAATTTATAATGAAAATAGTTTTGAATCATAATAGTCCAAGATTTTGGACCATTATTATTAGTATATATCATTACGTAATTACATATGTTTTTCTCCTTCTTTTGCCTAATATTTTTTAAAATATTTAATATATTTGGACGTAGAAATTTAGGAAAACTATCTAATAGTTTAAAAAATAAGAGTTCATTAGTGTTATTAATATATTGTGTAAATAATAACCAAAACACGTTTAATTGAGAAAAATGACCAAGCGTTTCATCTAAATCAAATACCATTACATAATTTATATTATTTGAACTATTTTCTAACAACATAGTTTTTGTTAAATTCTAATATAACATTATAAAAAAATTTTGCCACATAAAATATTTAAGAACGCTACATTATTTAGCAATAATGCTTAATATTTTCCAGTATAAATTATATATGCTAAAAATAGTCCAAAGAAATTCTTAGCAAAAAGATCTAATATATTGTATAAAACATTTTTAGCATAATAAGGTAACGCAGCAACAATACCATATAAAGACCAAAAAAATAGAAAATACAAGAAAAATACATAACCATTATTATTTGTTTGAACAAAGTTATGATAAATCATGTAATAGTATATAATAAATGGTATAAAACCAAGGATTATAGAATATAGCACAGGAATAACCTTTATTTCTCCCAAATACCCGAAAAACAACATTGCCCAATTTAAAAGCAATATTGGTATAATAGTACTATAATTAGTGGTTATAATAGAATATAAATTTAGACCCTGTGCTTGATTAGTTTCTTTAGCATTAATAAATATTAAATACGCAATTAATGTAATAAGCATAGTAGGAGTTGTTAGTACCCAATCAAAATATCTTTTTGGTGTTATGTTAGTAATCTTAGAAAAATTATATGCCAACCATATGTAAAAAACTCCTTCAATTAATTGAACAAACAATTCTAATAAGATCAAGTCTTTTATTAAAATATATGCGCTCGGTATTTTTGTAAAAATACTGTGGATTCCTATTATAAATGTTATTATTTGAATAACTATAGAAATTATTAATGTATAATTCAGTATTTTTTTGGCATTCATTTTGAATAGTTATAAATATATATAAGTATACAAAAATATATAATTATATATAATGAATTTAACAAAAGAGGATTATATTAATATTTTAAATTATTATAATATTAAAATAAATTCAAACACTCCTTTTAGTTCTATAAAAAAAATGGCTGAAAATATAATAGCGCAGAAATTATGTAGTTGTATTAAAAAAGTTCCTAATCCAAGTAAAAAAGAAAGTCGTGCTATTGGAATATGTAATCATAGCGTGCTACAACGCAAACATTTAAAAATAAATGGATTTTCGTGTAAAAAAAAAATGATGTTAAAAACAAGCAAAACAAATAAAAATAAATTGACTAAAACAATAAGTGGTAAATTACTTTTAAATAAAAAACAAACGCTAAAGCAAAAAAATAACATTAAAGCACCACAATAAGCACTACACCAAGAAAGACTAAACAAATAAGCATTTAATGCCTTCATATAGGGCACTCTCTATAAGACGGTTCATAATAACCATTTAAAAGACGCCACTGTCTCTCTACTAATGGTCCATACCTATTTCTTGCGCAATCATACCAAGTTGAGGGTTGTGTCGTGTTAAAGGTTACAACTACTTGCTGCATTCCATAACAATAATTTCCGTAATGTTGCGCAACATTTTTGTTGTTTCCTACTAAAACATGTCTTTTAAAGCATTCACAACAATAAGGAGAGCGAAACCAGAATTTTTTCTTATTAATTACCATTAAATTTGTGTTTTGCGCATCTTGCTTCCTGTGTAAATAACCAAGCCCATCGTGAGCCTCCCATATGTATTCACACGCGTTATGGGTTTCCTCTTTACAACGATCATTTACACATCTTGCCATATACTTACGTTTAGGATTATATTTCTGTAACTCATATGGATTAAATCTGCTAAACAACACAGCAAACATCTCCTTCACAACAGCAAATTTTGAAATCAACTTAGACAATGACTTACAAGTAATGTTTAGACCAATTAAATATTCGTAATTGCCGAGTTGTTTAATAATGAATAAAATAATGTCGCTTGGTAAGTCGCAGATGCTTGGTAAGTCGCAGATATTGCTTACATTCATCATTTTTAAAGATTTAACTGTTTTGCTTTTTTAATACTATAAATAAATACCAAAAAAAAGTAATCAATTTTTTATAAGACATACAACTACTGACCAAGCATTTTAATTTGAAACTTGGTTAGTGGTTGTACGGTGCCTGACCCATAATAAGATGTTGAAGATGGGTATGGAGCACTATTAAAAATCACGTGCACATTTTGTTGTCGTCTGTCATAAGAAGTCCAATAGCGATGCGAGACATTCTTATTGTTTCCCACCAAAACATATTTCTTGAAGCACTCGCAACAATAATGAGACCGAAAACTATATTCTTTTCCAGTAACCCACATTGTTGTTTCATTCAACGCTGGTTGCCGCTCAGTGTGTTTGTATGCTTTTGAGCGAGCCTCCCATATGTGTACTACTGCCATTTCTGTTTCCTTGAGACAGTTAGGATTTATACAGTATGTACGCTTGGTTGAAACGAACTTCTTAAAAAACTCTTGCAACCTCTCTTTAGCTACCGAAAATGAAACATGGTCGCTTGAATTAATGCTAGACATAGTTGTTTTTCAGAACTATAAATAAATACCAAAAAAAAGTGATCAATTTTTTTTATCAACTATAATTTTAAGAAAAAAAACACAACACAACACAACACAACACAACTTAAACACAAGTTAAATAAAGACTAATCAAACTTATTATTGAGAGCATTTACTTGCCACTGTAACAATGGTTTCTTATCCCAAGTTTGGTAATGTATCCACGTTGAAGGTGTTGGCTCCGTATTGAAGGAGACATTCACTTGCTTGTTTCCATCGCTAGTATGGTCCCCGTAGTGCCGCGACGCATTTGGATTTGACCCAACTAAAACAAACTTCACAAAGCACTCAGGACAATAATGATGCTTGACCGGATACTCTTTTCCATTGACAAACATTGTCGTAGATTGCATAGGCTTTTGAATGCGATGATAGTAGTGCCTGTAACCATAATTCCATACATACTCGCACACTGCTTCAGTATCATAGTAGCAATTTGCGTTTGCACAGTCACCCATTACATGATGGAATTCAAAGCGATTATCAAAATAGCGTTCCGTAAACACTCCGTAGTGTGTAGCCACCATTTGTCCCGCAATGTAAAATTGGCTCACTGATTTGCTAAACAACACACACGTCTCTTTGAAACTTATGAGGTAGTCTTTGTTTCCAAGACGGTCAACAATGAGCGCAATGATCTCGTTCGGCAAATCGCAAATATTGATAGCGCAAATGTTGAACTCGCAAGCTTGGCACATCATCATTTGTTTGTTGCTTTTTGCTTTTTGCTTTTTGCTTATTGCTTTCGTTTTTTTTGTCCAGACTATAAATAAATAGAAAAAAAAGTATTCAATTTTTATAATGTATAACAAGAAACACACAAGACAGTAGCATCACTCATTTGCCAACATATATTCCTGAAGCTCGGTTAGCACATGATCCTCCTTTGTAACACAATTGAACCATGTAGAAGGCCAAGGTTCGTTATGAAAATATACGTCTACTTCTTGAACTCCGTCACAATAATTCCCATAGTGTTGCGAAGCATTCTTGTTTTTTCCAACCAAAACATGTTTCTTGAAACACTCGCAACAATAATGAGACCTAATCCAGTGTGGTTTTCCATTTATCCACGCAGTTGTAATGTTCAACGCTGTCTGCCGATCAGTATGCTCATACGCCAACGAGTGATCTTCCCATATATATAGCACTGCTGCTTCCGTATCCTTAACACACTCTGGA
>Ga0214919_10010320_pt1 | contig 11866 bp, 11 predicted proteins | sample LL1503_MetaG_FD_177994 | JGI IMG/M metagenome (GOLD analysis project Ga0214919, IMG submission 177994) | Freshwater microbial communities from Lake Lanier, Atlanta, Georgia, United States - LL-1503 | ecosystem: Environmental > Aquatic > Freshwater > Lake | place: USA: Georgia | collected...
CCACTCTGGTCGCGCACCGAGCCAATGTCTTGCGCCAATTGGCTGGACCGACCGACACAGATCAACAGCCAGATCGCACAAGACGCTGAACCTCAACTTCCACTACGCTGAGCCAGCGGACGGTCAGACTGAGTCAGACTGAAGACGCAGAATTCAGCCCGCCATGCCTACCCTCACAACCCTTACGCAGCACCAGGAGGCCTCTCCCATGCTTGACCGCTCCAACCTCGTCCGCGCGCTCATCCTGAGCGCTGCACTGCTGGCCGTTGCCAGCCCGGTTGCTGCCCAAACTCAGGGCGTGACCAAGAACGAAATCTTGATCGCCACGATCCAAGACCTTTCCGGGCCGGTCGCGGCTTACGGCAAAGCTGCGCGTAACGGCATGCAGTTGCGCGTCGACGAGATCAACGAACAAGGCGGCATCCACGGCCGCAAGATCAAGTTGCTGGTCGAGGACAACGGCTACGATCCGAAAAAGGCTGTGCTCGCCACGCAGAAACTGGTCAACCAGGACAAAGTTTTCCTGATCGCAGCGCACATTGGCACGCCGATGAACAACGCGGCCATGCCGGTGATGTTCGAGAAAGGCGTGATCAACTTCATGCCTCTGTCGGCCGGACGCGAGATGTACGACCCACCGCACAAACTGAAGTTTGCCAGCGTGGCCTCGTACTACGACACGATGCGCATGAACGTGGCGAAGCTGTTCAAGGAAAAAAACGCCAAGCTCTCCTGCACGCTGTACCAGGACGATGACTACGGCCTGGAAGTGGTGCGCGGCGCCGAGGCTGGCCTGAAGGACATCGGCGTGGCGATGGGCGAGAAGACCACTTACAAGCGCGGCGCGACCGATTTCTCCTCACAGATCGCCAGGCTCAAAGGCTCGAACTGCGACTTCCTGGTGCTTGGCACGATCATCCGCGAGACCATAGGCGCGATCGGCGAGGCCCGCAAGAGCGGCTGGAACCCGACCATTGTCGGCTCGCAGGCCGCGTTCACCGACCTGATCCACAAATTGGGCGGCAAGGCCATGGACGGCTTTTACGCGGTGTCAACGGTCTACTTCCCCTACCTCGACGTAGAACAGCAAGCCCTGCGCTTCTGGGCCACCAAGTACAAGACCAAGTTCGGCGAAGACCCGAGCACTTACGCCACCGGCACCTACGCGACGATCGAGATCTTCATCCGCGCGGCCCAGAAAGCCGGTCCCAACCTGAACACCGACAGCTTCATCAAGGCGATGGAGACCATGGGCGAAATCCCGGCCGACATGTTCGGCACGCCGCCGCTGAGCTTCTCACCCACCAAGCGCTTGGGTTCCGCACTGTCGCGCCTGAGCCAGATCCAGGATGGTCGCTGGAAAGTCGTCTCGGACCTGCGCTGAAGGAACAACACCCTATGAATGCCGCCACCACCGTCACCGAAGCCCTGGACAGCCGCATGTCCGTGCGCGATTTTTTGCCCACACCCGTGTCCTCAGAAGTGATTCGCCGCGTGCTGACCACCGCCTCGCGCTCGCCCTCGGGCGGCAACCTGCAGCCCTGGCACATCGACGTGGTGGCGGGTGCCAAGCTTGATGAGCTCAAGGCCATCGCGCAGCGCCGTCTTGCCGAGGTGGCAGCGGGCGACCGCAGCGAGACGCCCGAGTACGACATCTACCCGAAAGAGCTGGTCTCGCCCTACCGCGATTACCGCTTCAAGGTCGGCGAGGACATGTACGCCCGCCTGGGCATCCCGCGCGAGGACAAGGCTGCCCGGCTGCGTTGGTTTGCCCGCAACTACCAGTTCTTTGGTGCGCCCATGGCCTTGTTTTGCAGCGTAGACCGCCGCATGGGCCGGCCGCAATGGAGTGACCTGGGCATGTTCCTGCAATCTTTGATGCTGTTGCTACGCGAGGAAGGCCTGGACAGCTGCGCCCAGGAATGCTGGGCTGTCTACCCGAAAACGATCGGCGAGTTCATCGGCATCTCGCCTGAGCGCATGCTGTTCACCGGCATGGCCATCGGCCATCGCAATCCAGACCACGCCATCAATGCGCTGCGCGTGGACCGGGCGCCGGTCGACAGCTTCGCCCAGTTCCACGGCATCTAAGGCTGCGCAAGGCTGGAGCGCAATCCTGCGACCGCACGTCGCCGCTGCACCGCTTGGCGTACCAGCGGTCGTTGCCGAAATGGTTGTTGCCGAAATACATGTCTTCGCCGCCGCCGCCGACGAATATCGTCGGTGATCTAAAGCCAGGGCGCGCGATCACCTCATCGGTGTTGGCCTTGCGCTGCGCCTTGGCCTCGGGCGCGGCGTCGACGCCAACCGAAGTGACGGTCTCGGCCAACACAGCGTGCTGCGAGGTGTCGCAGTCATCGCTCCAGTAGGCCTTGAACACAGCCTCGGCAAACGGCTCCATCGACGCCACACCCAAAGGGCCCTGCTGCTTGAGCCAGCAGCAGACACGCATTGCCTTGACGCTGTTGACCGTAAACACCGTGGGCCGGAACACAATCTTCACGTCTTCGTGACGCGCCCAGTCAGCCAAGTCCCGGCGGAACCAAGCCTGCTTGGCCGGCACCGTCTGGCGCACCCGTGACAACAAGTCCCGAAGACTAGCGCGAAACTGTCCCCGAGGAGATGCCTATGACCCCGACCCGACCCGATGCAGCCACGCTCGCGCCCACGCCGCTGATCGACAGCGATCACCCGGCGGTGCTTGAGTTCGCGCAGCGGCATGCCCAGGGCAGCAATGACCGCGAACGAGCGGTGGCCTTGTACTACGCCGTGCGCGATGGGTTCCGCTACGACCCCTATCGCTGCGACCTCTCAGCTGCCGGCATGAAAGCCAGCACGGTGATCGCGCAAGGCCTGGGCTGGTGCGTTCCCAAGGCCACGCTGTTGGCCGCGGCCAGCCGTGCAGCGGGCATCCCGGCGCGGCTGGGTTTTGCCGACGTGCGCAACCATCTCAGCACCGAGCGCATGCGCCAGAGCATGAAGACCGATATCTTTTACTGGCATGGCTACACCGAAATCTGGCTGGACGGCGATTGGCGCAAAGCCACTCCGGCCTTCAACGTAGAGCTGTGCGATCGTTTCGGCCTGATGGCGCTGGAATTCGATGGGCAAGCCGACTCGATTTACCACCCATTCGACCGCGCCGGCAACCGGCACATGGAATACGTGACCCAGCGTGGCAGCTTCAACGAGCTGCCACTGAAGCAGTTGCTGGCCGATTTCCGCCTGCATTATCCCGGCTGGGTCGCCGGCAACACCTCACGCGACCAGGGCGCTGACTTCCTGGCCGAAGTCGACATCGAGGCGGCGTCCGCGCGGGCCAAGTAGCGAATCTGGCGCTGGCATGGCCTAGATTCAGGCCATGCCGCTTCAAGTCGCCAGATCGATCAGCCGTGCTTCTTGTCGAAGAACTGTGCGTCCTCGGTCGAGCCCTTGAGCGCCGCAGTCGAGGCATTGGCCTCAATCGTTGTGGTCACGGCGTCAAAGTAACCGGTGCCCACTTCGCGCTGATGCTTGACAGCGGTGAATCCCCGCTCAGCAGCGGCGAATTCCTTTTGTTGCAACTCGACGAAGGCCGACATGTTGTTGCGAGCGTAGCCGTAGGCCAGATCGAACATGCCGTAGTTCAGGCTGTGGAATCCGGCCAGCGTGATGAACTGGAACTTGTAGCCCATCGCGCCGAGTTCGCGCTGGAACTTCGCAATGGTTGCGTCGTCGAGGTTCTTCTTCCAGTTGAAGCTGGGCGAGCAGTTGTAGGCCAGCAACTTGCCCGGGAACTTGGCGTGGATCGCATCGGCGAACTTCTTGGCGAAAGCCAGGTCCGGCGTGCCAGTCTCGCACCAGATCAGGTCGGCGTAATCGGCATAGGCCAGGCCGCGGCTGATCGCCTGCTCGATACCGTTGTTGGTGCGGTAGAAACCTTCAACAGTGCGCTCACCTGTCAAGAAGGGTTTGTCGATGTCATCGACATCGCTGGTGACGAGATCGGCGGCCTCGGCGTCGGTGCGGGCCAACAAGATGGTGGGCGTGCCCATCACGTCAGCGGCCAGGCGGGCAGCGATCAGCTTGGAGCAGGCTTCACGCGTGGGGACCAGCACCTTGCCACCCATGTGACCGCACTTCTTGGCAGCAGCGAGTTGGTCTTCGAAGTGCACGCCGGCGGCACCGGCCTCGATCATCGCCTTCATCAACTCAAACGCGTTGAGCACGCCACCGAAACCAGCTTCGGCGTCGGCCACGATAGGCGCGAAGTAGTCGATGTCGTTCTTGCCCTCGCTCCACTGGATTTGGTCGGCGCGGGCAAAAGTGGCGTTGATCTTCTTGACGACCTTGGGCACAGAATCCACTGAGTACAGCGACTGGTCGGGGTACATCTCGCCATTGCTGTTGGCGTCACCGGCGACTTGCCAGCCGCTGAGGTAGATCGCCTTCAGGCCGGCCTTGACCTGTTGCATGGCCTGGTTGCCGGTCAGCGCACCCAGCGTGTTGACAAAGGGCTCGGTGTTGATCAGGTTCCACAGCTTGTCGGCACCGCGCTTGGCCAAGGTGTGGTCGACCTGCACAGAGCCGCGCAGACGAACCACATCGGCGGCGGTGTAGCCACGCTTGATGCCTTTCCAGCGCGGGTTTTCGGCCCAGTCTTTTTCGATGGCGGCGATTTGCTGCTCGCGGGTCAACGTGCTCATGGAGTGCTCCTTGGGGTTCAAAAGTGGGTGAGTCAGTGCATCAAGCGTAACGGCCCACCGAGCAGATGATGAGACTTATGTCTTATAGAAGACACATTTTTATTGTTATATAAATCAATACCTTACGAATAATTTTCCATGATACGGAACGTCGTTCGACCAAGTGGAAAGATGTGCTGCGGTGCAGCATGGACGAATTTCACATTGCGAAACGAGACTTTCCCGATGTGAAAGCTCGGCGCGGTCAAGTGCGAGGCTGCAGCGTCGCATCGAGCCATGCGCTTGGCGTTGGCCCAACAGCGCCAAGACTGCTGCTGACTACAAAGACAAGGCGGTGGTCTTCTTCACCGTGCGCAGCACCAGCATCGAATTCGAACGCAGCACACCCGGCAGGCGCGGCAACACCTCCGCGTGCAAACGTTCCAAGTCCTCGGCGTCACGGAATGCGAATCGAAGCAGATAGTCATTCGCGCCTGCCACATAGAAGCAGTCCAGAATCTCCGGCGTGTCGCGCACCGCCTGTTCGAAGACCTCCTGCTGCTGCGCTTGCGTGCTCTCGAGGTTGACGATCGTGTAGCTCGTGCCGTAGCGGCCCACCCGCTTCGGATTGAGCAAGGCAACATAGCGGTCGATCACCCCGCTCTCCTCGAGCAGTTTGACCCGCCGCAAACAAGCCGAAGGCGACAGATGCACCCGCAGCGCCAAGTCTTGGTTGGACAGCCTGCCATCCTGCTGCAATTCCGCCAGGATGTGCCGATCAATCGCATCCAGTTGCATCTCTTGGTTGATTTTTGGCATGATATTTCAAATTTCATCAATGAAACCGCATGATATTGCGTCGTCACGCGCTTGTCTGGCTCAAGACGCGGACACATTGCGCGCCCAGTTGCATACACTGCGAATTCACGCCGTTGAATCGTGCCGTCCTCCCATGTCCGGCACCCACAGGAGCCCTCGATGAACAAAGCTGTTGACCCCGCCCTGATGCAAGCCGCCGAAGCCACCGGCAGCCAGAAGATGGACGCCTACTGGATGCCCTTTACCGCGAACCGGCAGTTCAAGAAGAACCCGCGTCTGTTCGTCAAGGCCGCTGGCATGCATTACTGGACCGACGATGGCCGCCAGATCCTGGACGGCGTGGCGGGGCTGTGGTGCGTCAATGCCGGCCATGGACGGCCGAAGATCGTCAAGGCGATTCAGGACCAGGCGGCGGAGATGGATTTCGCACCGCCCTTCCAGATGGCGCATCCGAAGGCCTTCGAACTCGCCGACAAAGTGGCCAAGCTCACACCAGCGGGGCTGAACAAGGTCTTCTTCACCAACTCGGGTTCCGAGTCGGTGGAGACGGCGCTGAAAATGGCCCTGGCCTACCACCGCGTGCGCGGCGAAGGCCAGCGCACTCGGCTGATTGGCCGCGAACGCGGCTACCACGGCGTGAATTTCGGCGGCATATCGGTCGGCGGCATGGTCGCGAACCGCAAGCATTTCGGTGCCATGCTGTCAGGTGTCGACCACATCCGCCACACCCATGACCCCATTCGCAACGCTTTCTCGGTCGGCCAACCCGAACATGGCGCGGAGATCGCTGAGGACCTGGAACGTCTGTGCGCATTGCACGACCCCAGCACGATCGCGGCCGTGATCGTCGAGCCGGTGGCGGGATCAACTGGCGTGCTGGTGCCGCCCAAGGGCTACCTGAACAAACTGCGCGAGATCTGCGACAAGCACGGCATCCTGTTGATCTTCGACGAGGTGATCACCGGTTTCGGCCGAACCGGCAACCCGTTCGCGGCCCAGACCTTTGGCGTCACCCCCGACATGATCGTGATGGCCAAAGGCCTGACCAACGGCAGCGTGCCGATGGGTGCGGTGGCCGTCAAGCAGAGCATCCACGATGCTTTCATGAACGGCCCCGAGCATCTGATCGAGTTCTTCCACGGCTACACCTACTCCAGCCACCCGCTGGCCTGCGCGGCAGGTCTGGGCACGCTGGCCACCTACGAAGACGAGGGCTTGCTGACACGCGCCTCTGAGATGCAAGGCTATTTCGGCGATGCCGTGCACTCGCTGCGGGGCGAGCCCAACGTGATCGACATCCGCAATATCGGCCTGGTCGGTGGCATTGAGTTGTCTTCGCTGCCGGGCGAGCCGGCCAAACGCGCATTCAACATCTTCCTCGACTGCTACGAGCGCGGCGTGCTGCTGCGCACCACAGGGGACACCTTGGCGCTGTCGCCACCGCTGATCATCGAACGCGGCCAGATCGACCAACTGGTCGACACCGTGCGTGGGGCGATTCGGCGCAACGCCTGATCCAGCCCGGTAGCACCTCCCCCGGCAAGTCGAGCCAGACCTCGGCTTGCGCGGTGGCGAGTGGATTTCATCAGCGCTGGTCAGGGTCTCGTCCGCGCCATGCGCCCGGCAAAACGCCACGGTTTGCGAGTCGCGCCTGGCTCAAAGCGTGGCAAGGCCGCTGCCGACCCGGCCTGCGTAGACTGTTGCTCACGCTCTGCGGTGACCCTCGCCGCGCCCGACGCACGATCAAAGCGCTGACCCAGACCAGACCAGTGCGTCAAACGCACTCGCCATGAGGTTTACGCGCGCAGCCCCTGGACAAAAGATCAAAATCAGGGCACAGCAAAGAGCGGGAGAACCCAGATGAAGGACCTTCGAGAGCAACTTGCGGCCAAAGGCGTGCACACGCTGATCGCTCAATTCACCGACATCCACGGCGTGGCGCGGGGCAAGTTTGTACCTCTGGCCCACCTGGACGACTTGCTGACCGAGGGCGCTGCCTTTTTCGGACCGTCCATCACAGGCAGCAACCTGCCGCGCAGCGGCCCACGCTCGGCCTACTGGGCTCGAGGTTCGGCCAGCACGGCCCAAGCCCTGCCTTGGATGCCGGGCTATGCGCGCGTTGTCTGTGATGGTTTCGTCGCCAACGAACCCTTCGAAGCCTGTCCACGTCAGGTCTTGCGCCGCCAGATGGCCAGACTTGCGGCCAAGGGTTGGCATCTGCGCACCGCGATCGAACCCGAATTCTTTCTGCTCAAGTGCGTCGCCGGCCAATGGTTGCCGGCCGACGACGCCGACCGGCTGAGCAATCCGAGTCATGATCTGAGGAGTCTGCGTCGACAACGCGACTATCTGCAAGCACTGCAGCAAGCCCTTGAAGCTTGCGGCCTGGACGTGCTGCAGCTTGCCCATGGAGGCGCGCAGGGCCAGTTTGAAGTTAATTTCGGCTCCTACGAGGTGCTGGCCAGCGCCGACCACCTGATGCTGTTCAAACAGGCGGCACAGATGCTGGCTGAGGCCCAGGACATGGTGTTCTCGATGATGCCCAAGCCCTTTGCCGACCAACCCGGCAGCGGGATGAACATCCACGTCTCCATGTGGTCCGGCAACCCTCATGACCGACATGACAATGCACGCAACCTGTTCGTCGCGCATCGAACCGATGGCTCGATCGACACCACAGAGCCGCTGTCGGCCCTGGGCCGACAGTTCGCCGCGGGTGTGCTGTCGCACTCGGCCGCCCTGTGTGCGGTGGCCGCCCCCATCGTCAACAGCTATAAACGCCTGACCTTGGACGAGTCAATCTCGCTTGCTCGCTGGGCACCCACCCATGTGACGCATGGGCCCGACAACCGCACAGCGCTGCTGCGCACGCTGGGCGGCCGCTTTGAATGGCGATTGCCCGACGCCAGTGCCAATCCCTACCTGGCCTGCGCGGCGCTGATCGCTGCCGGAATCGACGGCATAGAGCATTCGCTGGCCTTGCACGATGCGACCGACGATGACTTGTCCGAGCTCAGCCCAATCGAGATCGCTGGGCGCGGCATCGCGCTGCTGCCGCAAAGCCTGGGCCAAGCCCTGGACGCGCTGGCCGCCGACCCGGTGATCAACGCGGCGCTCGGCCCAATGCTCTGCAAGCAGTTCATCGATCTCAAGCGCGCCGAGTTGGCCGACCATGCTCGCCACGTCAGCGATTGGGAATTGCAGCGCTATGCGGCGACATTCTGAGACTGGGCTGAGCGTGGCGCTGTCACCGCGTCCGAATGCCCGGACGGCCGTTCGCCGATGAAGGCCCAGCACCCGCCGTATCTTGCCTATACCTGCCTGGCCGCCAGCATGACGCTGGTGGGATGCTATGTCGGCAGCTCGCGCCTGCTGGTGGCCGCGCTGCCGGTGTTCCTGCTGGCTTGGCTGCGCTTCGGCATCGCCGCGCTGGCGATGTTGCATTGGGTGCGCCGCTCACCAGGGGAGGCGCCGCTGAGCACGCGCGACCGGCGGCTGTTGTTCTGGGAGAGTTTTCTCGGTAATTTCCTGTTTTCGATCTGCATGCTCTGGGGCGTGGCACTGACCTCGGCGCTGTCTGCCGGCGTAATGATGGCGGCGATGCCGGCGGCGGTGGCGCTGCTGTGCCGCAGCTTTTTAGGTGAGCACATCAGCCGACGCAACCTGCTGGCAATCGCCTGTGCGGCGCTGGGTATCGTGGTACTCGCGTTGACCAGGGCTGAGCAGGACGGCAGTGCGCTCGCCGCCCCGCCGACTGCCAACGTCTGGCCCGCCGCCTGGCCCCAGGCTTGGGCGCTCTGGGCCGGCCACGCGCTGCTGCTGGGTGCTGTCTTCTGCGAAGCGGCCTATGTGGTGATCGGCAAGCGCCTGACCGGCAGCGTTTCGCCGCGCCGGATCAGTGCGCTGATCAACCTGTGGGGGCTGGCGCTGGTGACACCGCTGGGGCTCTGGCAAGCGATGCGCTTCGACTTTGGCAGCGTCAAGGCCTCTATCTGGGCGCTGCTGGTGGGCTACGCGTTGGCCGCCAGCGTGGCCACCGTGTGGCTTTGGATGAAAGGGCTGGCCCGGGTGCCTGCGCCACAAGCGGGGATCTTCACCGTGATGCTGCCGTTGGCTGCGGCAGCGGTCGGGGTGCTGTTCCTCGGTGAGGCTGTCGGCGCCGGCCACTTCGTCGCGCTGGCATTGGCGCTGCTGGGCTTGCTGCTGGCGACCTGGCCATCACGGCCGGCTTGAAGCTCGGGTCAGCGCCGTCCCACTGTTCGCAGCACGGCCTCGTCGGCCGCCAACACACCGTGCTCGGTGATCAACCCGCTGACCAACCGGGCTGGCGTCACGTCAAAAGCCGGGTTCAACGCCGCACTGCCATCAGGCACCAGTTGCACTTCGGTGACCGAACCCAGCGCGTCGCGGCCGCTGACATGGGTCAGCTCGCGCGGCGATCGCTGCTCGATCGCGATCTCGGTCAAGCCGTCCTGGATCGACATGTCCAGCGTCGAAAAAGGCATCGCAACATAGAAGGGCACGCCGTTGTCTAGCGCTGCCAGCGCCTTGAGGTAGGTGCCGATCTTGTTGCAAACATCGCCCCGCGCGGTGACCCGGTCAGCGCCGACGATCACCAGATCGACCAGACCACGTTGCATCAGATGCCCGCCGGTGTTGTCGGCGATCACCGTGTGTGCCACCCCTTGCTGGCCCAGTTCCCAAGCGGTCAGGCTGGCACCCTGGTTTCGCGGTCGGGTCTCGTCGACCCAGACATGCACCGCCAGACCTGCAGCCTGCGCCTGGTAGACCGGCGCCAGAGCCGTACCCCAGTCCACCGTGGCCAACCATCCAGCATTGCAGTGCGTCAGCACGTTCAGCGAGCGCCCCGCCATCGGTGCGACGCCGGGCCGGGTGGGCGCGGCCGCGAGCGCCCGCATCAAAGCCAGTCCGTGACGACCGATCGCGGCGTTCACCGCAACATCCTCCTCGGCGATCGCGTCGGCCAGTGACCAGGCGGCCGTGGCACGCTGGTGCGGCGGCAAGGGCAGCAGCGCAGCAAGCATGCGGCGCGTGGCCCAGACCAGGTTCACGGCGGTGGGCCTCGCGCCGTCAAGCAAGACCTGGGCTTGACGCAAGCCTGCGTCGTCCGGCTGTGCGCAGCACTGCAGCGCGATACCGTAAGCCGCGGTCGCGCCGATCAGCGGCGCACCGCGCACCCACATCTCGGCGATCGCGTCGCGCACCTGGCCCACACTGTCCAAGCGCTTGATTGCCAGCGCATGCGGCAGCGCCCTTTGGTCAATGACCCACAGCGCGTCGCGCTCGGGCGAAGGCCACAGGCTGCGCCTGTGCTGGCCGCCAACCTTCACAGCACCCGCCCAGCCACCGCGCGCAAGCGCTGCACCATGTCCGGATCACGCGCATCCGGCGCTGTGATCAAGGCATGGTCGAGCGAACGCCGACAAGCGCAGGCCGGACCGTGCGGATCATGTGCAATCGCAGCCGCACCACGGGCCACCAGCGCGCGCGCAGCGTCAGCGTTGCTGCTGAGCACCGCGACGATGGCCTCGACCGTGACGTCGTCGTGAGCCGGATGCCAGCAATCGAAATCGGTGACCATCGCTACCGTCGCATAGCAAAGCTCAGCCTCTCGGGCGAGCTTGGCCTCGGGCATGTTCGTCATGCCAATCACATCGCAGTTCCAGCTGCGGTAGAGCTGCGACTCGGCCAGCGTGCTGAACTGCGGCCCCTCCATCGCCAGGTAAATGCCACCGCGTTGATGCGGCACGCCCAGGCCAGCCAACGCAGCCTGCACATGGTCACCCAGCCGGGCGCATACCGGCCGCGCCATCGACACATGGGCGACCAGGCCGGTGCCGAAGAATGAGCTCTCGCGCCCGACCGTGCGGTCGATGAACTGGTCCACCACGACAAAGCTGCCCGGCGGCAGATCGGCCCGTAGCCCACCGACAGCGCTCAGTGACAACACATCGGTCGCGCCCAAGGCCTTGAGTGCGGCGATGTTGGCGCGGTAGTTCAGCGCCGACGGCGGCAGCCGGTGGCCTCGACCGTGGCGCGGCAGGAACGCCAACTTGGCTGGACCGACAGCAGTGGCCAGCGTCCCGGTGAAGATCTCGTCCGAGGGCTCGCCCCAGGGCGTGTCGACCCGCACCCAAGCGGTGTCGGACAGTCCAGGCAGGTCGTACAGACCACTGCCGCCGATGATGGCCAGCAGGCCGTTGGGTGTGCCCAGGCGGGTCAGATCTTTCATACGCTCTCCGGGATCGGCATCATCGTTCGCTGCGAAATGGAGTCCTCGACGGTGATCGGGTCGCCTGCAGCAGGGTGACCGAGCCGCGCGGCATGGGCAAGTCGTGCGACATCGCGAGCAGGCAGTGATT
>Ga0214919_10010322_pt1 | contig 11864 bp, 4 predicted proteins | sample LL1503_MetaG_FD_177994 | JGI IMG/M metagenome (GOLD analysis project Ga0214919, IMG submission 177994) | Freshwater microbial communities from Lake Lanier, Atlanta, Georgia, United States - LL-1503 | ecosystem: Environmental > Aquatic > Freshwater > Lake | place: USA: Georgia | collected 2015-03-15
AAATGAGAGAATATTTATCAAAAATAAAGTGGCATAAATTTTTATGTTTTTATACAATTTGGGCATTTGTATTTCACATATTATATTTGAAAGGATATATTGGAAATACTTTCCCAATAGCAGTTTTTGTATTTGTATGTAGTCAAGTTATAGCACTTGTAAATCCAAAATATCCATATGTTTTACCGTTCGAATTCTTTTTCCACTTTCTACCATTATTTATAATACCAGTTTCATTTGAACATGTTGATTATTTAGTTTTATCTTTTATATTGTATTTAGTATTGATAAATACAGATTCATTTAAACTTTATTTAAATCCAATTAAATTTTTAATAAAAAATTAAAAATAATTAATAATAAAAAATTGATAATTTTTATATAACATATATAAAAAGATAATCTATACATATCAAATATATTATATCCATAAAATGTCATCGTTACAAATTGAACCTTTCTTAGACCCTAATAACAGTCGTCAAAAATTATATCCTATTCAACATAAAGATTTATGGGAATATTATAAATTACACAAGTCATCATTTTGGGTATCTGAAGAGGTAGATTTGTATAAAGATGTACGTGATTGGAGTGAGAAATTAACTGATGATGAAAGACATTATGTCAAGTGGACTTTAGCTTTTTTTGCAGGAAGTGATTTTATAATCAATGAGAATCAAAAAAAAGATGAAGAAGAAGTTACAATTCTTGAATATAATTTTTTCAATGCTGATAAAATATCTCGTGAAAATATTCATTCTCAAAGTTATGCTGATTTGATTGAAGCTTATATTAAGGATCCTGTTGAAAAGGAAAAGTTATTAAACGCAACAACTGATATTCCTAGTATTAAGACAAAGGCAGATTGGATGAGAAAGTATATTATTAATGGTAATTTTGTACAAAGGTTAGTAGCATCATCTATTATGGAAGGTATATTTTTTAGTGGAAGTTTTTGCAGTATTTTTTGGTTAAAAAAAAGAGGATTAATGCCAGGTCTTTGTGATATGAATGAACTTATTTCAAGAGATGAAGGTATTCATAGAGATTTTGCATGTTTAGTTTATCGTGACCATATTATAAATAAACTTTCAGAAAATGAATTAATACAAATGATAAGAGAATCTGTAGAAATTGAAAAGAAATTTTGTACAGAAGCTTTACCAGTTTCTCTTATTGGTATGAATTCAGAATTAATGTGCCAATATATTGAATATGTATCAGATCATTTATGTGTAAATTTAATTGGTAAACGTATTTATAATGTAGATAATCCTTTTGAATGGATGAATATGATTTCAATGTCTGTAAAGGCAGATTTTTTTGTTCATCGTCCTACAGCTTATGCTAAACAAAAAGTGTTAACAGCATCAGATGAAAATCGTGTTGATTTTGATACAGATTTTTAAAAATATTTTTAAATATATATTTATAAAAATAAAATTCATTTTATAAAAAAGTTATTTTATAAAATGTTAAAATTATTGTAATTGATTAAATAAAAAATAAACAATTTCATCAGTATCAGTTCTTCCCATATATTTATATTTATTTGCATAGATAAAAAAAGAATATTGAAATGATAAAATCATAATTATAGTAAACCAACTTGAAATCCAAACATGATTTCCTAGAATTTCTTTTCTATAATTTAAAGTATATTTGATCATTAATAAAGTAAAAATTAAAAATCCCAATAAAAATACAGAAGTTAATATTGTATAAGTATTTATTCTATCAACGTAAATTGATTCTCTAACATATAATGTTTTTAAAATACTCAATACAAATATTTTTACAGTTTCATTATTAATTATATATTTTAACAATTCATTAAATTTTGAAGATACAAATGTATTTATGAAACTAATATAAGTGTCATAATAATCTTCATTATATTTATTTAAATTTATTATATTATTTGTATTAATATCAAGATAAGGTATTGTTATGTTTAAATAATCAATTAAATTAAAAAATATATTACTGTTATTTGAACTCTTAAGATTATTATCAATTAAATTATTATTTAAATTTATATCAATGTTAAAATATAATTCTTGCTTTACTTGTAAGGCTAGTAATAATATACCTTCGTTTACTTCTCTTTTTATTTCAGGTATAACAAAAGCATAAAATAATAATATTTCATACACTGTTAAAACAGTTGCTATAAAAAGAGAAACAAAACATACTCTTAAACCTTGATTTGATTTTAATGTAATTTTAAATTGTGTTAAAAAATAAGTTATATTAAACCAAATATAATTAACAATATTTAAAGTTAATATATGAAATAATAAATTATAGTCTATGTTAAAATCTATTATTAAATTATTTTCAATATCATTGAGCATTTATTTGTAATATTATGATAAACAATTACATAATATCCATTCTTAAATTGATTATTTTAATAATAAAAAATGATTTGGTTTTATTTATGTTCACATGACCACTGTTTAAAAAGAAATGATCTTATTCCAATATTTATGAACGTTATGTTTTTTATGTCAATTCAAACAATATTTTTTTTATATGTAGCTTCAAAACAATTTGAAAATGTATTAATAAATAAAATAAATATTATAAAAGTTTTATCAGAAAACAATCCTTATATAAAGTCATTAATACAAAATTATAAAAATTCATATATATCAAATAAAAATTTTGATATTATTATTTCAGAAAGGGAAAGATATAATAATGAAATATTATTGATATATTGTGGGATACCAATGATTGTAATATCTATTATACTTTTATATATTATTTTTTTTATGAAATCTGACAAAGCATGGAATAATGTAGATACACTAAGTTTATTTTTTGTAACACTTGCATATTTAACAGAATTATTTTTATTTTTTTGTATAATTACACAATATATTTTTATTGGAGATGTTAATTTAATTTTTAATTTTATTATAAATATAATTTAATTTTAATTTTATTTATTATAAAATAAAATTAATTTGGTAAAATGTCTCAAGTTAATATTAACAATTTAAGATCATTTTTAACAAAGATTGTAGCGAGTCAAGTTAAAACAACTGTTCCTGCTTATACTAATAAATTTGCAGTTGTTAATGCGGTTACATCGACTTCTAGTATGATGAATATCAATCCAAAAACTGGAACTACTACAGTTACTACAGAAACAGGTACAATTGTTTTTAGTCAGCCAGTAATTAATCCATTACCAATTAATACTACAACAGCATTTGTATCAACAAAAAACAATCAAGTTTCAGTTACTTCTAAAGGAGAAACAGACACTATTATAACATCTAAAATATTAACAGTTTCAAATTTAACACAATTAAATACAGGTTCTAATACATTAAACAATTCAATAAATAATATAAATAATAATATAACAACAGATTTTTGGAATCCACAATTAAACGTTCAACAATTAATTGATGGATATGCACAATATCCATATGTTTTAAATTATACTTTTTCAGAAAAAGAAAGTATATTTAAATTATTTACGAAAAATAATATTTCAAATTTAAATTATAATTTTCCAGGATTTACAAATATTAAAATATATCCTACAGATAATCCTTCAAATTATGTAAATGTGACACCTTCTATGGATACTAATGATTTATATACAAATGAAACACAAATATTATTATTAGATGATACCGGAACTCCATATTTTTCAGATGTTGATAAATTAACTTTAGAAATAACAATGACTCCAAAAACTTCAGAATCTTATGATGAATACACATATGGTCCAAATACTGGAGTTATATATAACACTTTAACAAATGAAGGAAAATATCAAACTGCTGTTGTTAATGGTGAATATATATATATAAGTTCTGATTATGGTACAGGTTGGACTCCAATAACAACATACTCTAAAAATTGGAGTGCTGTTTCTGTATCTGCTAGTGGTCAATATCAAACTACTGTTGTTAATGGTGAATATATATATAAAAGTTCTGATTATGGTACAAACTGGACTCCAATAACAACATACTCTAAAAATTGGAGTGCTGTTTCTGTATCTGCTAGTGGTCAATATCAAACTGCTGTTGTTAATGGTGAATATATATATAAAAGTTCTGATTATGGTACAAACTGGACCCAAATAACAACATATTCTAAAAATTGGAGTTCTATTGCAATGTCAGATAATGGTATGATTCAATATGCATCAGCAAATACAAATGATTATATATATATTAGTTCAGATTATGGTACAACTTGGAGCATTACATCATCTCCTCAAAAAAATTGGAAATCTATTTCTGTTTCATATGAAGGTTCTATTATAAATGCAGTTTCTTATAATGATTTTAGATATTATAGTTTAAACTATGGTGGAAATTGGACACAAAACGCTACTACTAATTATTTATCAGCAACTGGAACATATGTATCTACTAATTTAGAACAAAATTGGAATTCAGTAAGTAGTAATAGTGGTGGGTTTTCATTTTTTTGTATCAATGGAGGACAATTATATAACAGTACTTTAGCAAATGGTAGTGCAGTTGCTAGAGATTTTTTTACTGCAGATTGGACATCTATATCGTGTTCCAATAGTGGAAAATATGTTTCTGCTTGTTCAGTTAATAATGTAATATATAAAAGTTCTGATTATGGTTATACTTGGAGTTCTACTAATAGTCCATCTTTAAATTGGAGTTCTATTTCAATTTCTAGAGGTTATTCAAGTACAGATTCAACTGTAGGAATAAGAGCAGGTGATTATGTAAGTTATAATAATTCAAATGGAGAAATTGATAAATGGACTACTCCTACTTTTGTTGAAAATTTTTCAACAGTTACTGGAACTTCAGATACTGGAAACAAAAACTATATGTCTTCTACTAATGGAAATGTTCAAGTTGTAGCATCATTAGATAATAATGCTTATTATTCGATGGATAATGGACAAACTTGGTCAATTCAAACTGATTCAGGTGCAGGAACAGATGATATGGTTATATCTGATGATGGACAATATGGATTATATACAAAAAGAGGAGTTTTTAATCAATATAATACAATTAATTCAATGGCTAGTAGTTTTAATAGGCGAAGAGACACAAATTATACTAATAATTTGAGTAATTCAATTGATATATATAAATGTGCAATGTCTTCAAATGGAAAATACCAATTTTATATAGGACAATATACAGGAACTGGAACTAATTATTTTGGAACTAATTATATTTTTTACAAAAAAAATTATAATATTGGAGACAATTTATATTGGAGTCTTAGAAATTATACTGCATCATTTGGAACAATTACATATGTAGATTCATTTGTTGATATTGATGGAAATTTATTTATTGTATATAATAGTACTACTGCAAATGCTCCTCAAATTTTAAGAGTTACTTCTTCCAGTAATTATGCATCTGGAACTATTCAGACTTTACTTTCAAATACTATTGTATATTCAGTTAGTTTTAATAAAACAAATAATAGTGGAACTGATTGTCAATATATTACTTTAATAGGTTGGAATTCTTTAACAAGTCAACCTATAATATATAAAAGTAACAATTCAGGTTCATCTTATACATATACAAATATTACAGTTGTTGATCCTGTTCCAGGACAAAATCCTAACGGAATTGGAAACACAGCTGTTAAAGTTTCATCTGATGGTCAATCCCAAATTGTAGTGTTTACTTATAAATATCCATTAAATGAACCTGTTATACCTTCTGTTGTTTATTATACAAATGATGCAGGTGGAATATGGAGTAAAACTACAGAAAATTTATATATAAATATATTAAGATCAAAAAACCCAATTGTTGCAAATGATGATTTTTCATATATAACAATTTGTGGAGGATTTGCTCAAGGAAACGTATCTGCTGGAAATATAGGAACCATAAAACCATGTACATATTATAGTCTTGATCAAGGAGTTACATGGAATTTTAATAGTAGTATTAATCCTGCAACAGAGTTACAAATAATTGCTTTTTATTATGCTAAAACACAGATAAATAAAACATATTTTCAAGTCAAAGATTTAAATCAAACTCAAGTTTTAGGTGTTTCTGATAATGGTTTTAAAATGACAAAAGATTTAAGAGTTACTAATGCAAATGGATATGTAATAGGTGGTACAATGACAATTGGTCCTGATGAAACTAGTTCTTTATTAAACAACTATAGTTTAAATGTCGATGGAACAATATCATGTAGAAATATTGTAACTTTATCTGATAAAAGATTTAAAAATGTTTTAGGTGATGTTTCAGATAAAGAATCATATGAAAAAATATCTAAATTAAATATAATTAATTATAAATATACAGATAGAAAAGATGATAGAATTTATGCAGGTATGGTTGCACAAGATGTATATAATATTTTTGATAATGCTGTAGATATTAGAAGTTCAACTTATATGAACAATGAAGGAACTATTGAAATACCAGATATATATTCTATTAAATATAATGTTATCAATTCTTATCTTATATCAGCATTTCAATATTCGCAACAATATATAAATAAAATTGAAAAAGAATGTAATAATTTAAAAAATGAAATAAATTCAATTAAATCTGCATTGAATTTAACATCTAGTATTACAGAAACAATTTCAACTAACAATATAATTTCAACTAACAATATAATTTCAACTAACAATACAAATACAGAAAATATAAATATAGATGAAAATCCTGATGTATATATTGAAAGTAATTATTTGTTTCAATAAAAAAAATGGAATTTTATTAAAGAATATACTTATATTAATTACATATCTTATAAACTTTATCAAAGTACTTTTCAATACAAAATTAAAATTTTATTACTAAAATAAATTCAGAATCTCAAAAAAATAGATAAATATAATATCAATGTCCATGAAAGCAAATTTTTTTGTTCATAGACCAACAGCTTATGCAAAACAAAAAGTATTAACTTCTCAGATGAAAATCGTGTAGATTTTGAAAATGATTTAAGTTTTTTAATTATTTTTATTTTTATTTTTTTTATAAAAAAATAAATTTATAAAAAATTGATTTTTGTTAAAGAATATACTTATATTAATTACATTATACAATTAATTTAAATACTATTCTTCAATAAAAATTTTAAAATTTTATTACGAAAATGAATTCAATATCTCAAAAAGAAATGAGTGAAATGATTTGGAATATGGTTGAAAAAATGTTTAAAGACAAAGGACCAGTTTCTCATCAATTGGAATCATTTAACAGGTTCATTACATTTGATATGCCAAATATCATTAATGAATTTCCTGAAATTGAACACGTCTTTCCAATTGAAAATTATGATGATATTGTTTCTTATAATATAAAATTTACAAATCCATTTATTGATTTTCCTTCAATTTATGATGAAAAAGGTAATAGAGAATATCTTACTCCTTATGAAGCAAGAGTTAGAAACATTAACTATTGTTCTCATTTATATGTTGATGTCCAACAAACCATTAGAAAAAAAAATAAAAATAATGAAATTACAGATATCTTTGCTGAAACTGAAAAAATATTTATTGGTATGTTTCCTATTATGGTTAGATCTGCATTTTGCTCACTCAATAAAATAAAAGAACTAAGAAAATATAATGGTGAATGTGAAATTGATGAAGGTGGTTATTTTATTATTAATGGTGGTGAAAAAGTAATAGTTGGTCAAGAACGTATTGCCAATAATCAACTATTTGTGTTTTATAATACAAAACATGATACTAGTGTTGCTGAAATACGTTCTTGTGAAGAAAATAGTAAAAAATCTCCAAATAATTTTGCAATCAATTGTAAAATTGATAGACGACTCATTAATACACTAAAAATTCAAATTCCTTATCTTAAAAAACAAATACCAATTTTTATTTTATTTAAAGCACTTGGCCTGGTTGATAAAGAAAATATTAAACAATGTATATTTAATGGAAATACTTCTATTACTGAAGAAATAAAACTTATTATAGATTGTGCTTGGGAAGATTCTTTTTCAATTTCAACACAAGAAGAAGCAATTGAAATTATTGGTAAAAACAGTACTTTATGTGAAAAAGACACACAGGAAGAATCTTTAAAACATGGTTTACATATTATTGACAAAGAAATATTTCCTCATATTGGTTTTGGTAGATTTTATAGAATTAATAAATGTTTTTATTTAGGTTATATGATTTATAAATTATTATGTGTAATTACTAATGTTAGCACTCCTAATATTGGTTATAATTATGATGATAGAGATCACTATGGAAATAAAAGAATCGATATTACTGGAAACTTATTATCAAATGTATTTAGACAATCTTTTCATAAAATTTATAAAGAAACTCAAATAATTTTGAAAAAGAAACTTGTCAACGTTTCTCATTATAGAGATATTAATATTCAATTATCTAATATTATTGATAATAAAATTATCACAAAAGATATGACTTATGTTTTAGCAACTGGTAATTGGACTGTTAATAAAAATATAAATAACAAAACAGGTGTTTCTCAGGTCTTATCACGTCTTAATAATATTTCTGCAACATCCCATTTAAGAAGGATTACAACATCAATTTCAAAGAAAAATAATACAAGTGCAAAACCAAGACAATTACATAATACACAATGGGGTTACGTCTGTCCAGCTGAAACACCAGAAGGTCATTGTTGTGGTCTTGTTAAAAATCTATCATTAATATGTCATATAAGTAACCAATACGATATTGAATATATTTCAGAAATTTTATCAGATGTTGGTATTATTTATCTTAACAACTGGATCAATTACTGTATGCCTAATATTTTATCTTGTCAATATTCAATTAATAATATAAATGAAAATGATGATGATTATTTATCTGAAAATTCAGAAAATTTAAATACATTAACTAATTTAACCAATTTGACAAATGTTTATAAATTAGTTATTAATGGAAGATGGATTGGTGTTCATAAAAACGGACAAGAACTTTATAATAATATAAGAGATTATAAATTAAGAGGAATTATTCCTTTTGATGTTTCTATTTATATAAATGAAAAACAAAAGGAAATTAAAGTACAATGTGACTCTGGTAGATGCACCCGACCTGTTTTAGTAATTGAAAATAATAAAAATAAATTAAATTTACTTGATAAAGAAAAATTAAAAAAAGGAGAATATAGATGGAATGATTTTATTAAAATGGGTATAATTGAATATTTAGATCCACACGAAGAAGAAAATTATTTAATATGTTCTAGTGTGAAAGATTTAGAAAATGATATATACCAATATACTCATTGTGAAATTCACCCTTCTTTGATATTTGGTGTATGTGCTTCTCTGGTTCCTTATGCTGATCATAATCAGGCTCCTCGTAATACTTATCAATGTGGTATGATTAAACAATCTATTGGTTTAACTGCACTAAATTTTAAAGATAGAATGGATACAATGGCACATATTTTAATGTATCCTCAAAAACCTTTAGTAACCACACATTCAAGTGATTTTATGCAATTAGATGAAATACCAAGTGGGCAAAATGCTATTGTTGCAATTTTATCTTATGGTGGTCAAAATCAAGAAGATTGTGTTATATTAAATCAATCTGCATTAGATCGTGGACTTTTTAGATCAATGTATTTTAGAACATATAAAGAACAAGAATGTAAAAAGAATTCAGAAAAAGAAGAATTTGGTATACCTATAGATAGTAAAAAAATTCATAAAATTGAAGAAGATGGTTTCCCAGAAATTGGTGCAAAATTAAAAGAAGATGATATTATAATTGGTAAATATAATAAAAACAAAAAGAATGCAGGAAGTGTCTTTCTTAAAAAAGATGAAGAAGGTATATGTGATAGTATTGCAATATCATCTAGTAAAGATGATCAAGTTTCTATTAAACTAAGAACACGTTCTGTTAGAATTCCTGAAATTGGTGACAAATTTGCTTCTAGATATTCTCAAAAAGGTACTTGTGGCACAACAATAAGTCAAGAAGATATGCCATTTACAAGTGAGGGAATTGTCCCTGATGTTATCATTAATCCACATTGTTTTGTTGGTGAGTCGTTAATTACATTATCTAATGGTTTATCAAAAAGAATTGACACATTTTCATCACAAGGATTAGAAAAAGTATTAACATGGAATCCTGAATTAAAAAGCATTGAAGAATCATTTTCTTTAGGTATGGAATCAAAAGGCATTAGAGAAACAATAAAATTAAAATTAATTGACGGAAGAGAACTTATATGTACACCTGACCACAAATTTAAAGTTAGATATAATAATGAATATATATGGAAAGAAGCAAAAGATTTAACTTACGAAGATGATTTATTAATGTGTATTCAAGGAACACAAGATATAATATATGAAAATGAAAAAGATTGGAAATTAGATTTTGGAGATTATTCATTAAATATGAAAAATGAAATTGAAAGAGAAAAATCATTAGCATTTGCAAGAATTTTGGGTTATTTATATAGTGATGGTTGTATTTGCAAAAATTCTAGAAATGATTATTCTGGTAATATTATATGTGGTTCGTTGATTGATATTAATAATGTATTATATGATGTACATATATTAAGTGGAAAAAATCCAAAAATACAAGATTGTCATTCAAAACATGGTGGTTCAACATATGCTATAGGTGTCCCATATGAATTAATGAGAGCAATATCAACATTAAAAGCAATATTAATTGGCAAAAAAACAACACAAGAACAATCGTACCCAGAATTTATATTAGATGATAATTGTCCATTATCATTTATAAGAGAATTTTTAGGAGCACTTTTTGGAGGAGATGGATGGACGTCTTATATGGACGGAAATGTATTTTCTAATATTATGTTCTCACAATCAATATATGAAGAATATTTAGAATCTAAAATAAATCAAATGAATACGCTTGTAAACTTATTAAACAAATTAGGTGTAGAATCATTTATTAAAAGAACAAGAAAAAGTGTATGTAACGAAAAAAATAGATACTGTATCGAAGTTATGATAAAATCAAATGAACAATTTAGAAAAAATATTGGTTTCAGACATTGTATTCAAAAATCATTAAGACTTGAAATAGCATGTGTGTATGAAAATTTTTGTGAACAAGTAAAAGAACAACACAATAAAATGATTAATACTGTAAATGAGAAAATAACAAATAAAATAACAATTGAAAAATCTATAAATGAATCTAGAAAAGAATTATATGAAAATGAAAAACCATTAAATGAACATTATTCACTTGTAAATAAAAATTTAATTTCAAATAGAAGAAGAGAAAATAGGTCTTCTAATGTTACTGTTTTAAAATATCATTTAATTAAAAATGCAAAAGAATTTATAAAAGAATTAGGATGTGATAATTGGTTTAATAAAGGAACATATATTGTAAAACGTGAAGATGATATTATACCTCATTATTACTTGAAAATTATGAGAAAAGATAATTATGAAAATAGAGAAGTTTTTGATATAGGTGTTGCAAAACATCATATTTTCTCGGTTCACGGTGCCTTGGTTAGCAATTGTATTCCCAGTCGAATGACAATAGGTCAAATTATTGAATGTGTTACTGGAAAAATATCAGCATTAAGTGATAAAAAATATAAGGCAACTGCCTTTGATAATGAAAATGTTGATGTTTTAATAGAAGAATTACGTAAATGTGGTTATCAAGGTTGTGGTAATGAAACAATGTATTGTGGTTATACTGGTAAACCACTTAAAGCAATGATTTTTATTGGTCCTACTTATTATCAAAGACTCAAACATATGGTTCAGGACAAGATTCATTCAAGAGCTAGAGGACAGTTGCAATCATTATGTAGACAACCGGTTGAAGGAAGGTCAAGATCTGGAGGTTTAAGGGT
>Ga0214919_10010323_pt1 | contig 11864 bp, 14 predicted proteins | sample LL1503_MetaG_FD_177994 | JGI IMG/M metagenome (GOLD analysis project Ga0214919, IMG submission 177994) | Freshwater microbial communities from Lake Lanier, Atlanta, Georgia, United States - LL-1503 | ecosystem: Environmental > Aquatic > Freshwater > Lake | place: USA: Georgia | collected...
AACCCTGTTAACCTAGAAACCACCCAGACCAGACCACCACCGTATGCACACGCTCTACGACTCCGAAACCTTCACCGTGACCCATATGCTGGCCAACGCCCAAGCGCAGGACATGAGTCCGGCGTCAGCCACCGGTCCGGGCAACACCGCCCTCAGTGAAGTGAAAACCGCCCAATACCCCCAGGGCGTGCCCATGCTGGCGCGCCACGGATTCGAGATAGTAGACAAGCGCTCGGGTAAAGAGGTCTACCTTGACGGCTCCTGGGCCGAACTGTTTCAGCAGCACATTGTGGCCTGGCAGGTGAACATGCCCACCCAGGAAGAAGTCGAAGAGACGCTGGAGCAGTACGCTGAGCTGGCGCAAAATCCGGTGGTCGTGCACTGATTGCCCTGAGGTCTAGGTTCCGAAAAAGTATGCAATCCGCCGGCATTCCCCGCTCCGGCTCGCGGTTAACCGACCGATGAAACTTTCTTTCTGGCGCTACGCCACCATCCTGCTGCTGCTGTGGGCACTGCCCGCACAGTGGCTGGCGGCCGCCACTGCCGTGCCGTGTGCAGGCCACACGTCGTCAACCGTGCGCGCCGAGTCCGCATCAACCCCGGCACCCATGCACCACGCAGAGCCACAGCAGCCACAGCCGCATGGCGCCCAAGTCGCTGAGCACCACAGTGGCCGAACTGCGGGGCACGCCCACGATCTGCGTTTTGTGGCGCACCATGAGGCGGGCGCAGACCTGGCGCGGGACGGTGCAAGCGCGCACCCGCAGGCCCAGTGTGGCGGTACCGGCCATTGCTGCCTGAGCGCCGCCTTGCTGGCCACCACACTAGCGGACTTTGCGCAGCGCCCTGTGTCCGTGGACTTTGCGCCTGTGACGCAGCACCACCGCGCCCCGGTGCTCAGCGGCCCTGACCGCCCACCTCAGGTGCGCGCCGCCTAAAGGACGGCGCAGCTTTTTGGCACGGTGCGCTGGTGGCGTGACCGGCCAAAACTGCTTTTCTTGCGGCACTCGTCGCTTATGAAATATTCCCGCTGGTTGTGCCCGAGATGTGACCGCCCGGTTTTTTCCGGCCGACGGACACTGCGCAGCCCCCTTGGTATGAATCGCCTGCCAAAGCGGTGCGCGCGCCAAGGCAGCCGCGAACTTCTGTTGAATTGCGAGGTAAGTATGGCTTTTTTTCATCGATTCCCAATCTGCAAACTCGTGTGGCTGATGGTTGTGCCTGGGGCGTGGGCGCAATCGACCACTTCGGTGGTCACAGCGTCGCCTGCCGCCGCAGCCCCGCCGCTGGCGCCTGTCAACACCAACGGTTTGGCCTATGTTTCGGTGTTCGCGCAGTACAAGGCCTACGCCGAGCAAGCGGTCTCGTCCTGGCCGCAAGCCAATGCCACGGTAGAGCGCCTGTTGGCGCAGCCGCTCCAACTCAGCGCCGAGGTGGTTGACCAGGTCACGCTGGTGCGCCAGGCCTGGGTGCGCGCGGTCGTGGCGCAGCAAACGCTGGTCTACACCCAGCAGGTCAACACGGTGGCGCAAAGCAGCGCGGAACTGGCGCAGCGCATGCAGGCCGTGGGCAATTCAACACCTTGCAGCGCGCACGCCTACCGCACGGTCTATGACCTGGCACGCCATTACCGCGACGAGGTGCTGCCGGTGCGCAAAACCATCGCCGACGAAAACCTGCTGCGCTACAACTGCATTCTCATAGGCGTGTTTGACCCGCTGGCCGACGCCAAAGAGCAGCTTGCCACGCTGCAGAGGGCCATTGCCGCCGACTCCGCCCTTCAATGCTCTTGTTCTGAAAGCCCACTCCATGAACGCACGACGTGACTTTTTCAAAACCGCCGGTCTGGCCGGGGGCGCGTTGGCCGCAGCCGCCGTCAGCCGCGTGGCGCTGGCAGCCCTCCCCGAAGCTGTTTCGCAAAGCAGCGCGCAAACCATGCCCCCACTGCTGCCGGATACCGGGCGCCCGTACAACCCGGTCGTCACACTCAACGGCTGGACCCTGCCTTGGCGCATGCGCCAGGGCGTCAAGGAGTTCCATCTGGTGGCCGAACCGGTGGTGCGCGAAATGGCGCCGGGCTTTAAGGCCCACTTGTGGGGCTACAACGGCCAGTCGCCTGGCCCCACCATTGAGGTGGTAGAGGGCGACCGGGTGCGCATTTTTGTTACCAACCACCCCATTCACCTGCACGGGCACGAGTTCCAGGTGACCGGCACCGACGGCGGCGCCACGCCGCCTGGGGCGCGCTGGAGCGAAGTCACCACCGATGTGGCGGTGGGGCAGATGCGCCAGATCGAGTTCGTGGCCGACGAGCCGGGTGACTGGGCCTTGCGTTGCCACAAGAGCCACCACACCATGAACGCCATGGGCCACAACGTGCCTACGCTGATCGGCGTGGACCACCGCGGCCTGGTAAAACAAATCAGCCAGCTGATTCCAGACTACATGGTGATGGGCGAGCGCGGCATGGCCGACATGGGCGAGATGGAAATGCCTATTCCCGACAACACCGCGCCGATGATGACCGGCCAGGGCCCGTTTGGCGGGGTGGAGATGGGCGGCATGTTCAGCGTGCTCAAGGTGCGCAAGGACCAGCCCCATGGCAACTACCGAGACCCCGGCTGGTACCAGCACCCCCCGGGCAGCGTGGCCTATGAATGGACCGGCGCACTGGCTCCGGCAGCGCGCAGCCAATCTGCCGGCACGGCGTCTATGTCAGCGAACAACATGCCCGCTGCTGACGTCGAAGTGCAGGTGCGCAAGCCCCGGTCCCACAAGGCCGGTAGCCATGGCGAGCATTGACTCTGTGCGGCGCATTCCGACGCACTCGAACCCATTTTTTACATCCATTACCCAAGGAAACTCCCATGAAACTTCGCAATACCCTGCTGGCCTGGGCCAGCGCCGCGCTGGCGGCAGCGACGCCAGCCTTCGCCGCTGGCGCAACTGACGGCCATCACCACGACCACGGCAACGCAACCATCGGCGAGGCGGAGGCCAGTCAGGTCTCGCGCACGGTAGAAGTCGAAATGCGCGACAGCATGCAGTTTGTCCCCTCCAAGTTGTCGGTCAAGCAGGGTGAAACCTTGCGAATCGTGGTCAAAAATACGGGCCAACTGACGCACGAAATCGTGCTGGGTGACGAAAAAGACCTCAAGGCCCACGCCAAACTGATGAAAAAGTTTCCAGAAATGGAGCACGCCGAGCCTAATATGCTCACACTGGCTGCGGGTAAGACCGGCGAGCTGGTATGGAAGTTCAGCCGCGCCGGGGTAGTGAACTTTGCTTGCTTGCAGCCCGGCCATTTTGAGGCCGGCATGAAGGGCCAGGTGCGCGTCGCCGCAATCAAGGCCCGTGCCAAAGACACCACGAAGGAGAACAGCCATGCACACTAAAACATTGACCCGGCGTCTGTGCTTGCAGCACGCTATAGCGTTGCCCCTTATCGCAGCTTTCCCGTCCGCCCAGGCTGCTTCAGCGAAACCGGAAGTGGAGGTTTGGAAAGACCCAAACTGCGGCTGCTGCGAAGCTTGGGTGTCGCACCTGCAAAAGTCCGGCTTTGCGGTGCGCGTGTTCAACGATGGCAACACGGCGGCGCGCAAGCGCTTGGGCATTCCCGACGCGCTGGGCTCGTGCCACACCGGCAGCGTGGGCGGCTACGCCTTAGAAGGCCATGTACCGGCCAAGGACGTGCAGCGCCTGCTGCGCGAAAAACCTAAGGCCATCGGCTTGGCAGTGCCAGGCATGCCGGTGGGTTCGCCCGGTATGGACGGTGCGATTTACGAGGGCCGTAAAGACGCGTTTGATGTCTTGCTGGTGCTGCCGGGCGGTGGCACACGCGTTTTCCAGAGTTATGGCAAAGGCGTGTCTGTATGACACCCAACAAAACCGTGCGCGCGCTGACGCTGGCCCTGTCGGGTGCCTGCCTGGCACTGGCCGTCTGGGCCCAGACTGCAGACATGAGCGAGGGCGAAATCCGCAAAGTCGACCAAGAGGGAGGCAAGATCACATTAGCCCACGGCGAAATCAAAAGCCTGGACATGCCGCCCATGACCATGGTGTTCACCGTTAAAACCCCGGCCTTGTTTGGCGATCTGAAAAAGGGCGACAAAGTGCGCTTTGCTGTGGCGCGCGAAGACGGCAAATTTGTGCTGACGGAGATCGTGCCTGCTGCCGCGCGCTAGGTGCGGCGAAGCGCGGCTCAGACGCTTCAGGCCGCTGCGTAGCGGTAAATTTGGTCGCCCTGCGGGGCGCGGATTTGGGCGTTGAAGGACACCACGATGCGGTCCTTGGTGCCCACATAAGGCAGCGCCTTGTGCGGCAAAAACGCCGGGAACAGCACCAAGTCGCCCTCGTGCGGCGTCACGTCGAGCGTGGCGTTTTGCATAAACGCGTTGCCCATGTCCATGTAGGCGCCGCCCAAAAGGGGGAACATCGGGCTGTAAAAGCGCGTGGCGCCGTTGAGCGCGCCCCACTGCGGCTCACGCTGGCGCTCTGCCACCGGGTCGATTTGCACGTAATACACGCCCGACCAAGAACAGTTGCCATGGGTGTGCACGTCGTGGAAGGCCGCACCGTTTTGAATCTGGAACCACAGGCCCACCAGTTCAAGCTGCAAACCGTGGCGCCCGCTGGGCCAGACCCCGGCGTTGGCCTGTTTAGCCGTGGCTTGCAGGGACTGGGCAATAAACTTCACCAGGGTATGGAACTCAGGCACGTCCACGCGCTGCAGCAAGTCGTCAGCGCTTGCGTAAAAGCTGCCGGCGCGCTCGGGGTGCTGGGCCACGTCGGTAGCGCGCATAACGTTGAAGATACGCGCCAGCACCTCGTTTACCGCAGCCGCGCCTTGCAGGCGGTGCACCGCCATGGGCACTGGCCAGTGCGCACTGTTGGGGGCGATGTTGGCCGCGCTGAACACGCCCGTGGCGCTGCTGGTGGCGGGTGGCATGCTCATGCGCTGGCGCCCTGTTCGATGGGCAAATCAAGCCGCCAGCCGGTGCGCTGGGCCAGCGCCTCCAGGTCGGCCAGGGTGTCGAGGTCGGTGACAAAGCGGGTGTTGGTACTGGCGTGCACATGCACCAGTTCGGGCTGGCGCTCCACCAGGTTACGGCAGGCCAGGTTGGTGTCGCTGGCCAAAATATCGGCCAATGCCACATCGTCCATCACGATGGGGTTGCCGCGCTGGCCGTCCACCACCGGCACTACCACGTGGCCGCTGGGGCGCTTCTTGAAGGCGGCAATCAGCTCGGTCAGGTCGGCGGCGCCCAAGAGCGGCTGGTCGGCCAGCACCACCAGCACAGCGTCAAAGTTGCCGCGCAAGGCCTGCAGGCCCACGCGCACCGAGCTTTGCTGGCCCAGCGCAAACTCGGCGTTGTGGGCCAAAGTGACGGGAAAGGACGATACGCTGGCTTCGACCGCATCGCGCGCGTAGCCGGTGACCACCACCACCTCGTCCACCCCGGCGCCGCTCAGTGCAATGAGCTGGCGGTTGATCAGCGGCACGCCTTGCAGGCGGATCAGCGACTTGGCCACGCCACCCATGCGACTGCCCGTGCCCGCAGCCAAGAGCACTGCGCCCACGCGCAGGCGGGCGTACAAACCGCCGCCTTGTTTGAGTAAGCATCCCATGGGAATAGTCCTGTAATTGGTTGAAAAAGAAAGGTTCAGGCGCTGCGCAGCACATCGGGCAAGCGCGCCAGGCTGGCCAAATTATGGGCCGGCAGAAAGCGGTTGACCTGCTTGGCCGCGCGCAGCATGGCCTCAGACTGCGGCACTTGCACCGTCGGGTGTAGCCAGCAGACCCGCGCGCCGCGCGCACGCACCTGGGCCAGCACCGCCTCCAGCGCGTCGGGCGGGTCGGTGTCGTAGCCGTCGCTGAACACCATAAACAGGTCGCCGCGCTGCAAGGACCGCCGGTCCAGGTGCAGGCGCAGCGCCTCGTGCAAGCAACTGGCGATGCGGGTGCCACCACCAAAGCCGAAAGTAACGGCATTGACTTTTTCTTGCACCCGCGCGCTGCGCCGCTTCATCAGCGGCGTGACGTCGGCCACGCTGGTGTGAAACACCAGTGCGCGCGCGTCCATCACCTCGACAAAAGCGCGGCACAGACGCAGGTAAAACTGGGCGTGTACTTCCATAGAACGGCTCACGTCCACCAGCACCACCACCCGGGGTTGGCGGCGCTGGCGCTGCACACGCGCAAGTTTGACAATCTCGCCCCCGCTGGCCAGCGCCCCGCGCAGCGAGCGGCGCAGGTGCACCGTGCCCCGGTCGCCGGTGGGCTGCAGGCGGCGCAGCAACTGGGCGCGCAGACGCTTTTTGAGGGCTTCGACCATCGGCTCAAAGCGGTCCATGTCGCCGGGCATCCAGTCGGCGAAGTCGCGCTGGTCCGGCGGTGCGGTGGTGCTGGCGCCGCCCTGGGCGCGCTGTGGGCCGCTGCTTTCTTCCAAGTCACCGGCGGCCGTATCGTCCGCCAGGCCCACGGTAGGTTGGGCTTGGCCCGGTGCGGTGTTGCCCGCTTGCTGGGCCATGTCCTGGTGCATTTGTTGCACCAGCTCGGGTAGGGTGCGTGCGCGCTGGGTCAGGCCCGAGCTGCGGGTGCTGCCTTTGACCTTGTGCGGGAACCAGAAGGCCTGGTGCAGGTCCGGGTATTTGCGCCACTGCGTCTGGCTGCCGCTGGCAATGGCGCGCCATAGCGCCTGGGTGCGCGGCCACTGCGCCAAGGGCAGCGCGGCGGCGGCCTGAACCATGAGTTCGACCTCGGCGTAACCCAACGCAAAACCGTGCTGGCGCAGGTAGTGGGCAAATTCGCCGATTTGTTCGCGCGGATCGGTAGCAGCTGCTATTCGGACCGGCGGGTAGGGGTCGGCGCCCATTGCAGCGCCCATGGGGACGGCCATTTTGGCGGCCATGGCTCCTATTTCAGCGCGGCAGCTACGCCCGCGTCTTGGCCCATGCGCGGACCGTCGATTAGCTTGCCTACGCGTTCCGACGTAACTTGCCAGCGGTCATTGCGGGTTTTCAGCAAGGTTGCCAGTGATGGCATCAGCAGCTGCGGGTCGATGGGCAGCTCGCTGTGGCCAAGCTTGAAAAGCACACGCACCCAGTCCAGCGTTTCGGCCACGCCAGGAGTTTTATCCAGGTCTTCCTTGCGCAGGCGCTGGACAAAGGCCACGCACTCTTCCACCAAGCGACTGGCCGCCTCGGGCACCAAGGTGCGCACGATTTGCGTCTCGCGCGCCAGGGTGGGAAAGTCCACAAAGTGGAACAGGCAACGCCGGCGCAGCGCGTCCGAGAGGTCACGCGTGCCGTTACTGGTCAAAACCACCAAGGGTTTGCTGACCGCGCGCAGGGTGCCGATCTCGGGCACGCTGATCTGGTACTCGGACAGCATCTCCAACAAAAAGGCCTCAAAAGCCTCGTCGGCGCGGTCGATCTCATCGATCAGCAGCACACAGGGCTCGGGGCAGCGGATGGCCTGCAAGAGCGGACGCTCCAGCAAAAAAGCTTCTGAGAACAGGTTATCGCGCAGTGCAGCGCGGTCGCCCTGGCCGGCCTCGGTCATTCGGATTTCGAGCAACTGGCGGCTGTAGTTCCACTCGTATACCGCCTGGCTCAGGTCCAGACCTTCATAACATTGCAGGCGCAACAAGGGCCGGCCCAGCGCACGGGCGCAGGCGCTGGCGATGGCGGTTTTGCCCACGCCGGCCTCGCCCTCTAATAGAAGCGGGCGCTCCAGCGACAAACCCATCCAGACCAGACTGGCGAGGTCTTCGTCGGCGATATATCCCGCCTGGAACAGGCGCTCGCGCAGGCCTTGGGGCGAAGCCAGATCGGTGGCGGTGCTCATGGCGGCCGTGCGAACCTTAGCGTTTGCCGCCAAACAGATTGGCAAAGAAATTTTTCACCAACGCCCAGACCAGACCCAGGGCGTTGAACTCTTGCGCGACCACCGGCGCTTGCGGCGCTGGCGCTGGCGCGGCCGCTGGTGCGGCGCTCTCGCCCGGGGCGGGGGCTGCAGGCGCCAGTGCCGCTTGCACCACGGCGGCTTTTTGCGAAAACACGACGGCAAACTGGGCCAGAATCATGTCGGACACCGAGCCCATCATGCGCCCGCCAAACTGGGCGAACTTGCCGTTGACGATGACTGCGGCGTGGCCCACCAGTGTGCAGCTGTTGGCGTCAATGGCCACCAGGTTGGCGGTAAGTTCCATGGACGCGGACGAGCCGCCCTTGTCCGCACCCTTGCCCAGCATCTTGAGCGTGTGGGTGGTGGGGTCGAGCGCCAAAATTTCAATCGTGCCGGCAAAGGCGGCCACGGCCGGCCCCACCTTGACGCGCACGCTGCCGGTGAAATGGGTGGCATCTATCTCGGAGGTGATTTGTGCGCCGGGCATGCAGGTGGCCAGTTCGTTCATATTGGCCAATACCGTCCAGGCGGCGTCTACCCCGGCGGACACCGGGTACTGCTTGTCTAAAACTACTTCCATGGCAACTCTCCAAAAAAACAGGGGCGGATGCAGCGTACCGCATCCGCCCTCTCAAGGACAAAAAAATCAGCTCGCGATGCCCGCAGCCTTGAGCTGCTGCCATACGCGATAGGCCGAGTGCGGCATGTTGAAGTGCGTTACGCCCAGATGGGCAAACGCATCCACCATGGCGCTGGTGAAGGTGGGGATGCTGCCCACGTGCGGTGACTCGGCCACGCCTTTGGCGCCGATGGGGTGGTGCGGCGACGGAGTCACCGTGTGGTCGGTCTCCCAGTGCGGCGTCTCCACGGCGGTGGGCAAGAAGTAGTCCATTAGCGTGTTGCCCTGGATATTGCCTTGCTTGTCAAACGACAGCAACTGGCCCATGGCCACGGCAAAGCCTTCGGTCAATCCGCCATGGATTTGCCCTTCGATGATCATCGGGTTGATGCGGGTGCCGCAGTCGTCGAGCGCATAGAAGCGGCGGATTTTGGTCTCGCCCGTGCCCTTGTCGATGTCCACGACGCAGAGATAAATACCAAAGGGGAAGGTGAAGTTCGGTGGGTCGTAGTAATGCACGGCCTCCAAGCCAGGCTCGAGGCCGGGGGGTGGGCTGTTGTAGGCTGCCCAAGCGATTTGCGCCATAGTTTTGAACTTGGCGTCGTCACCGCGCATTTTGAAGCGGTCGATTTCCCATTCCAGATCGGCTTCGCTGACTTCCATCAGGTGGGCGGCGATCTTCTTGGCCTTGGCGTGGATTTTGCGCGAGGCCATGGCAATAGCCGCACCCGCCACCGGGGTGGAACGTGAGCCATAGGTGCCCAAGCCGTAAGGCGCGGTGCTGGTGTCACCCTCTTCCACCTGGATCACCTCGGACGGAATACCCAGTTCGGTGGCGATGATTTGCGCGTAGGTGGTCTGGTGACCCTGACCTTGGGAGATAGTGCCCATGCGTGCAATGGCGCTACCCGTAGGGTGTACGCGGATTTCGCAGGAGTCGAACATGCCAACGCCCAAAATATCGCAGATCTTGCTCGGGCCAGCACCTACCACTTCGGTGAAGGTGACCAGGCCAATGCCCATTAAGGTCGGGCAATTCGGATCAGCTCGCTTGGCCGCTTGTTCGGCGCGCAGACCTTTGTAGTCGACCGCGTCGAGCACTTTGTCCAGCGCGGTCTGGTAATCGCCCGAGTCGTAGTCAAAGCCGAGCGCGGAGTGGTAGGGGAACTGTTCGCGCTTGATGAAGTTTTTGGCGCGGATCTCGGCCTTGTCCATGCCCAGCTTTTGGGCCAGCACGTCCACCATGCGCTCCACCAGGTACACCGCCTCGGTCACTCGGAAGGAACACCGATACGCCACGCCACCGGGCGCCTTGTTGGTGTACACCCCGTCGACCTTGCAATACGCGTTGGCGATGTCGTAGCTGCCGGTGCAGATGTGGAACATGCCAGCGGGGAATTTGGTCGGATCGGCACAGGCGTCAAACGCGCCGTGGTCGGCAATCACATTGGTGCGCAGCGCCAGGATTTTGCCGTCAGCGGTGGCGGCCAGCTCGCCGGTCATGTGGTAGTCGCGGGCAAAGCCGGTGGACGACAAATTCTCGATCCGGTCTTCCACCCATTTGACCGGGCGGCCCAGTACGATGGAGGCCACGATGGCGCAGACATAGCCGGGATAAATCGGCACTTTGTTGCCAAAGCCGCCGCCGATGTCAGGCGAGACAATGCGCACCTTGGACTCGGGAATGCCCGAGAGCATGGATACCACGGTGCGCACAATGTGCGGCGCCTGGCTGGTGAGGTAGGTGGTGAGTTCGCCACGGATCGGGTCGAACGAGGCCACCGCGCCGCAGGTCTCCAGTGGGCAGGGGTGCACGCGCGGGTAGTGCATGTCTTGCGATACCGTTACAGCTGCACCGGCAAACACCGCGTCGGTGGCGGCTTTGTCGCCGGCTTCCCAGGTGAAGATGTGGTTGTGGTGGTAGCGCTTGCCGTGTGCACCTTCGGTTTTGCCTGCCAGATCTTCACGCAGCACCGGCGCGCCGGGCTTGAGGGCTTCAAACGGGTCGACTACGGCTTCGAGTTCTTCGTACTCGACTTCGACTGCTTCGACGCCATCAGCGGCGCTGTAGCGGTCTTCGGCGATCACCACGGCCACTTCCTGCATTTGGAAGTGAACTTTTTCGTCGGCCAGCACGGCCTGCACATCACCGGCCAGCGTGGGCATCCAGTGCAGTTTGAGCGGCTTGAGGTCATCAGCGGTCAAGACGGCGATGACGCCGGGGATCTTGAGCGCGGCCTCTTTGTTGATGCGCTTGATGCGCGCATGTGCCACTGAGGCACGCACGATGTCCATGTGCACCATGCCAGGCAGTTTGATGTCGTCAACGTAATTGCCCTTGCCTTGGATAAAGCGGGCGTCTTCCTTGCGCAGGCGGGACTCGCCCATGCCCATCAGGGCTTTTTCGCGGTCACTCAGTGGTGCGTTCATAAGGTTCTCCTGTGGGTTGCGCGCTTAGGCGGCAACTGCTTGTTGTTGGAGCGTGGCGGCCGCGTGCAACACGGCTTTGACGATGTTTTGGTAACCGGTGCAGCGGCACAGATTGCCGGACATGCCGACCCGCACTTCCGCTTCGGTCGGGTTGGGGTTGTCTTGCAAGAGGCGGTAGGCGCGCATCAGCATGCCGGGTGTGCAAAAGCCGCATTGCAGGCCGTGCTCTTTGTAAAAACCATCTTGCAGCGCGTGCAACACGCCGCCGTTGGCCATCCCTTCGACGGTTTTTACTTCGCTGCCGTCGCACTGCACGGTGAGGTGGGTGCAGGATTTCACCGACTGGCCGTCAATGTCCACGGTGCAGGCGCCGCAGTGGCTGGTCTCGCAGCCGATGTGGGCGCCGGTGAGGTTCATTTTTTCCCGCAGGAAGTGAATCAACAAGGTGCGCGGCTCGACGGCTTCTTCAACGGCCTTGCCGTTAAGGTGCATGGAAACGATTTTTTTGCTCATGGGGGGTCTCCTTTTAGGGGCTTTAAGCGCAGCGGGCGGCAGCGGCGCGGATGGCGCGGCGGGTCATCTCACCAGCCATGGCGGTTTTGTATTCGACGTCGCCACGCAGGTCTTCTGCGGGGTCGCAAATGGCGCGTACCGCGTGCACGGCGGCGTCGATGCTGGCGTCGGTCAGTGCTTTGCCGATCAGGGCCGCCTCGGCGGCGCTGGCGCGCAGCGCGGTGGGCGCCACGTTGGTCAAGCCGATGCTGGCGTGGCTGACCACGCCGCCAGCCATGCGCAACACCACAGCGGCGCCCGCTGTGGCCCAGTCACCGGTTTTGCGCTTGAGTTTTTGGTAGGCGTAGCCCGTGCCACCGGCGAAAGGTGCGACCAGGATGGCGGTCAGGATTT
>Ga0214919_10010325_pt1 | contig 11863 bp, 7 predicted proteins | sample LL1503_MetaG_FD_177994 | JGI IMG/M metagenome (GOLD analysis project Ga0214919, IMG submission 177994) | Freshwater microbial communities from Lake Lanier, Atlanta, Georgia, United States - LL-1503 | ecosystem: Environmental > Aquatic > Freshwater > Lake | place: USA: Georgia | collected 2015-03-15
CCACGCCAGCATTCTGACGACACTCTTGTTGCTGGGCTCTGCCAGCACCCTTGCGGCCGAGCCCACGGCGGGCCCTTCAGCAGGTCTCTCCTCCGGCCTCTCCTCCGGCCTCTCCTCCGGCCTCGATCTACCCAGCTTCGATCCCGGGGTTCGCACCCAGGATGATCTGTTTCTGGCCGTCAATGGCGGTTGGCTCGCGAGGACCGAAATCCCAGCAGACAAATCGACCTACGGCACGTTCTTGCAGTTGCGTGATCTGTCCGATGAGCGAGTCCGCCGGATCATTGAAGACCTGGTCACCCGGGCAGGGCAGAAGAGCGCGCTCGAGCAGAAAATTGCTGCGTTCTACACGGCCTACCTGGATACCGCCGCGATTGATCGAGCCGGTTTGACCCCAGCCCGATCGCTGCTCGCCAGCATTGATGCCATCCAGAATCGAACCGATCTGGCGCGCTGGATTGGCCATGCCCAAGGCCACCTCAACATGCCATTGCTGCTGGGCGTCAGACCGGACTTCAAGGACCCCGGGATCAACCAGGCGGTCCTCGGTCAGGGCGGCCTGGGATTGCCCAACCGTGACTATTATTTGGAAGATGAGGCCCGAATCCGCACGGCGCGGGCGGCCTATGAAACGTATCTGACGAAACTCGCCACACTCGCAGGCGAAACCATGCCCGCAGCGCTGGCCAGCCAGGTGATGGGGCTCGAACAGCGCATTGCCGTCGCGCACTGGGACAAGATCGAAAATCGCAATCCGGTAAAAACGTATAACCCGATGACCCTCGCGGAACTGGCGGCGCGCGCACCAGCATTCGACTGGTCAGTCTTTCTGGGATCGGCGCAGCTCACTGGGATTGAAGGGCTCTCGGTGTCCCAGCCAAGCGCGGTGGTCGCGCTGGCCACCCTGCTGACAACCGCACCGCTGGAGCAATGGAAAGCGTACTTGAAGCTGCGCGCCCTCGATGCCCATGCGGGCGTTCTACCCCAGCCATTTCGTGAAGCCCATTTTGCCTTCCATGGGACAGCACTGACGGGGGCCAAGGCCGAACGCCCGCGCTGGCAACAGGGCATTGCCGAAGTCAATGCCGCCCTGGGCCAGGGCGTTGGGCAGTTGTACGTCGCCCAGCATTTCCCACCGGCGTACAAGGCCCGGATGGCCGAATTGGTGGCCAATCTGATGGGTGCCTACAAAGAATCGATCGATCGCCTGAGCTGGATGTCGCCCGCCACCAAAATTGCAGCTCAGGATAAATTATCAAAATACAGAACTAAAATCGCCTATCCCGATGTCTGGCGGGATTACACCCGCCTCGTCGTTGAACCGACGGAACCCTTCGCCAATCAGACGCGTTCCAGTCAGTTCGAATGGCAGAGGATCGCCGCACGGGTGGGGCAACCGGTGGACCGGACCGAATGGAGCATGACGCCGCAAACTGTAAATGCTTATTACAACAGTTCTAAAAATGAGATAGTTTTCCCCGCGGCTATTCTGCAGCCGCCGTTTTTCGATATGGCCGCCGACGATGCGGTCAATTACGGCGCCATCGGGGCCGTCATCGGTCATGAAATCAGTCATGGGTTTGACGATCGGGGCAGCCAATTTGATGGGGATGGTGTCCTTCGTAACTGGTGGACGCCCGAGGACCGACAGGCCTTCGAGGCGATCGGCGCCCGCCTCGTCGCCCAGTTTGAGACCTATGAGCCGATCCCCGGCAAAAAGCTCAACGGCAAGTTGACTCTGGGCGAAAACATTGCCGACTTGTCCGGTCTGCAGATTGCTTACAAAGCGTATCTGCATTCACTCGGCGGCAAGCCCAGCCCGGTGATCGCTGGTTATACCGGCGAACAGCGGTTTTTCCTCGGCTGGTCGCAAGCCTGGCGCAAGAAAGAGCGCGAGGAACGCGCCTTGCAACTGCTCACGACCGACCCGCACTCACCGGGTGAATTCCGCGCCAACGGGGCTGCCGTGAATCACGATGGGTTCCATGAGGCCTTTGCAACGCAACCTGGCGATCGGATGTTCAAGGCCCGCGAGCAGCGGATCCGGATCTGGTGAGCCACGCCTAGCCGCGCATCAGGTCAATCAACTCATCCACGTCGAGCACACCGGTTGAGACCCCAGGCGCCTCATCAGCCTGATCCAGCAAGGCATCAGCAATCGCGCGCTTGGTTTCGTGCATGGCGATGATTCGTTCCTCGATCGTACCGGCCGTGAGCAACCGATAAACCGTCACCGGTCGGTTCTGACCGATCCGATGCGAACGCCCGGCCGCTTGCGCCTCCACAGCGGGGTTCCACCACGGGTCGCAGAGGATCACATAGTCGGCAGCGGTCAGGTTCAAACCGGACCCGCCCGCTTTCAGGCTGATCAGAAACACATCACCCTCCCCCGCCTGAAACGCCGCCACCCGTGCGGCTCGGGCGGTGGCGGGCGTCGATCCGTCGAGCCGATGAACGTGAATCCCGCGTGCCTTCAGGCGTTCCTGGGCCAGGTCCAGAAACCCGGTGAACTGGCTGAACACCAGCGCCTTATGGCGGTTCGCAATGAGTTCATCGATGAGCTCGATCAGTGCATCCAGTTTGGCACCACCGACCGCATCAGCGACTGCCAGCCGCGGGTCACAGGCGGCGCGGCGCAGCCGCATGATCTGAGCCAGCACATGAACACGAGCGTCTCCCCCGCGGCTAGCCATTGCGCTGACCGCCTCAAGCGCCTCCGCTCGCAGTGCGGTGTGGAAAGCCAGTTCGTCGGCAGACGCTTCGATGCGCAGGGTGATCTCGGTGCGTTCGGGCAGGTCGGTCAAGACTTCGGCCTTGGTTCGCCGCAGCAAGAAGGGGCGCACCAGTCGGCGCAAACGCTGCGCGGCACGCGGATCGCGATCACGCTCAATCGGCAAGGCGAAACGCGCTGCGAAGCGTTCACGCGGTCCGAGCAAGCCGGGGTTGAGCAGATGCATGAGTGTCCACAGTTCGTCGAGCCGGTTCTCGACCGGCGTGCCCGTCACCGCAACCCGCATCGAGGCGTTGATGCGTAGTGCAGTCTGAGCCCGACGGGTGTCTGCGTTCTTGATGGCCTGCGCCTCATCGAGAACCAGCGTCGACCATTCACGCCCCGCCAGCGCGTCATCATGCAGCGTCAGCAGTCCGTAACTCGCAATGATCAGATCATTGGGACCGGCAGCAGCGATGACATCCGCACGATCATTCTGTTCATGCAAGCGCGTCGCACGCAGGGTTGGGGCGAATCGCGCGGCTTCTGCGGCCCAGTTCGCGCATACGGATGTGGGTGCGATCACCAGTGCGGGACCGCTTGCGGCCCGGTGCAGCAGCAGGGCCAGGGTTTGAACGGTTTTACCCAGCCCCATGTCGTCGGCCAGACAGGCGCCAGCACCCCAATGCGCCAGGCGTGCCAGCCAGACAAACCCATCAAGCTGGTAGGGACGCAGGTCGGCACACAAGGTCGAAGGAACGACCGGCGTCAGTTCGTTAGCGCTTCGCATCCGATTGAGGCGCTCCTGCCAGGCCTCGTCGCGTTCGATCTGTGCCTGAGGTGCCAACTCATCAAGCGCGAGTGCAGCCACAGAATCCACCCGCACGGCATCGCCCGGCGCTGCGAGTGCGGCCACGGCATCGATCCGGTCGCGCAGTTCACTCGTGATCGCCAGATAGTCCCCCTCGCCCAGGGGGAGATAGCGCCCGCCATGGGCATTCGCAGCATCGAGCAAGACCCGCATCGCGATCACACGGCCATCATCGAGCGCCAGACCACCGTCGATCTGTAACCAGTCCCCGGCGCCGGCAAACCGCAGTCGCAGATCACCTGAACCATGGGCACGGGACACCCGGAGGCGTGCCCCTGGGGGCCACTCGGTTCGCAAGGATTCACCTGCACTCTGAAAACTCTGCAAACCCTCGATCAGGGCCAACGCGTCCTGAGGATCGTCCAGGCGCCACTCCAGGGTCGGATTCTCCCCGCTCAACCATGGCAACGCATCCATGAGCCGGACCAGGACGGCACGCTCGGCCGGGAGGTCACGGCGCGCTGCCCGTCGCTCACCCCGCACATCCGCCAATAAGCGCGCCCCGCCCCGCCCAGGCAATGCCCGCGGCCCATCTTCGCCCAGCGGCCGGACGGCCAGACGCAGGCGGATGCCACTGCCGGCGGGTGCCAGTTCGGCAATCAGGGTGCCGTCCGCATCCCGTTCACTGGCGGTCGCACCATTGTCCTGAACCGCAAAGTGCGCAGCGGCCGCATGAAGCGCCCGAGCCAGTAATTCGCCGCCTTCAGCAGCTGGCAGTTCCAGGCCGCTGCCGACCAACTCAACAATGCGCCGGTGCGCCGGGACGATTCGCACCACCCGCGCTCGGCTCGGCGTATCCGGAATCAAAACCGCGGTGGGCGGCTTCAGAAGACTGCGCAACTCGCCCGTATAGGGATCTTTGGAAAGTACCGGCGTGAACGCGGCACGCAATTCCGCCGTGACCCCCAGCCTCAGACGAGCGCCATCGGGGCTGCGTTCCACCGTAAGTTCTGGCAGACCCGCCACCAATTCGACTGGAGTCTCGGGTGTGGACGGGTAAAAAACATACGGATGCCCGATCAACGCGAGCAATGCCGCCTGCGCATCCAATGCCCAGCGATTGGCGGGAAGTTTTTTCAGCAGACGCGCTACCTGGGCATCCGCATCGGTCAGTGCATCCGACCGGGCGAGTCTGACCAGCGGGATGGGTTTCGGTTTCCCCCAGCCCCGTTGTCCGCGCTTTTGTTCGAAGGGCAGTACGGATATCGGTCCGGCTGGCGGCGGGAAGCGCTCGAGATCTGCACCATCCCAATTGCCATCATCGTTCTGATCATCAGAGCGCTCGCGTATCTCCCCAAGATCGGAAAACGCTTCAACCTCGACCATCCAGATCAATCGGGTTTCGCTGGCAGACCCGCTCTGCACAGCGGTGCTGCGCTCGCCCTCGGCCAGACCGGCAATCGCGGTGAGCGCATGCCGCCACGGCGTTTCAGTGGCAAACGCGCTGGCCATCGTGGGCCCCGTCAGAGGCGGTTCACGCCCCTCGGAGACTGCCCGAGCGACAGCAAATTCATCAGCGATCCGCTGATATCCGGCCGCAGCGAAGCGATTGGACCAGGCATCCAACATCGCCGACTGCGACAGCTTGCGCTTGAGCCAACCAGCCCGCAGCGCCTCGTTGAGGGCGATGAAACCATCGTCGCGGGACAACTCGATCGACACGGTTTCGGCGGCCCGATCACCCAACCGCACTTCGGCAACGGCTTCAAGCGATGCCCATAACCAGCTCGGCGCTCCCGCTGCCTTGCCCTCGGCGCGGCACAGCTTGCGAGCCGCTTCATTCGCCGTCGGCGTATTCTTGAGCAACAGTCCGATGATGTGCAGCCACTGCTGAACAATCGGCAACAGACCGGTGCGTCGTCCCAGAACATCGCGCAACTGGCGCCGCGCCGAATCGAATGCCGCTTCGGCCTGATCCCATTGCCCGGCCAATACCGCGAACTGCCCGCGCAAGGCCATTGCGATCGGATCCTGGTGTCCGGCGAGCACGCGTTCAGCCGGCTGCAGACGGCCTTGCCACGAGAGCAGCTCAGCGGTCCGCCAGCGCAGGCGCAGGCGGGCTGCCGAAGCCGCAGGCGCCGTCATATCGCCATTCGACGCGAATCCCCGTCCGTCGGTAAAACCCGACATGAACAGGGCCTCGTTGGCGGCGACCCAGGCGTCGGAGGGGGTTGGGTCATCCTGGGCACAGGCCCGCACAGCCCACTCGATCGCTTCCTGGTCACTGGGCCTGGGCACAGAGATGGAACGCACCAGCCAGGCATCGACCACCATGGCCCGCCAGGGCGGGGCGAGCAGTTCCAGCATCTCGGGATCAAACACCGGGCTGCAGAGCGCTTCCAGCAGTGCACAGGCCAGCCCTTCCCGATGGGCAACGCGCTGCGCAAACCACCGCCGCTCACCCAGCGTGGCCGGTGCCAGCCATAACAATCGGACGATGCGGACATCATCCTGGGGCCGCGAAATGGGCATGACCGCACCGGAGCGGTCACCGCGCGGCGAGCCGATCCCATGCAGCTCCAGCAGGACGTCGCGCCACCGGGCAAGATCGCCCACCCGCACGGCTGCCAGAATGGCGCTCCGTTGCAGGGACGGCGCGACCCCAAACCCCAAGGTATCGACCGGAACGATCCAGCCTCTGGCGACCCCGGCTTCGATCAAGCCGGGCAGGGCGTCGGTGCCTGGTCCCTGCCGACCAAGGCCGACAAGACCCACGGCCTGGCAAAGGTCTCGCAGCCGCACTCGCCCAAGCGGTCCGGCCAGCGCGAGCAGCCGCACCACAGCAGACTGACTGGGATCGGAAGCCTCCAGAGCCGAATCAGATGGAGCAAGCATCGGTCATACCGTTCGGGGTCATCCCCGCAGCAACGGGTCCTGACTCAGTTGGCGGCGGTGAGCATCCCCTCCTGCTCGATGTGATGGACGATCGCGTCAAGACCATCGCCAACTTTCAGATTCGAAAACACAAAGGGCCGATTGCCACGCATCCGGCGAGCATCGGTCTCCATCACCTCCAGTGAAGCGCCCACGTAAGGCGCGAGATCCGTCTTGTTGATCACGAGCAGATCGCTCTTGAGAATGCCGGGGCCGCCTTTGCGGGGGATCTTTTCCCCGGCGGCGACATCGATGACATAGATCGTGTAGTCCGATAATTCAGGCGAAAACGTTGCGGCAAGATTGTCGCCACCGCTTTCAACAAAAACGATCTGCAATTGGGGGAATGCTCGGACCAGGCGATCAACCGCCTCGAGGTTGATGGAGGCGTCTTCCCGGATCGCGGTGTGCGGGCAACCACCCGTCTCGACGCCGAGGATCCGTTCCCTCGGCAACGCGTCATGCCGGACCAGGAACTCGGCATCTTCCCGGGTATAGATGTCATTCGTGACAGCGGCAATTTCGTAACGCGCGCGAAGCCGTTGGCACAGCGCGAGGGTCAGGGCCGTCTTGCCAGAGCCGACCGGGCCACCAATGCCAATACGAAGCGGTCCATGCGTTTTCATGGGAAGTCCTGAGTTCAAAAAAGTGGCCGGTTCAAGACCGAAAGAGACGAGAGTATTGGGTCTCATGGCGCATCGATGCGATGGCGAGCGCAGGCATTGCACCGGCCACCAACGTTCGATCCTGCGACGAGGCCGAAGACGCCGGCGCCGCGGCCTCGCCTGAATCCGGAGAAGCCCGCAGCAACGCCTCGTCCGCAGCCCGCTCGATCTGCGGCCCGAGCGCCAGCAGCATGCGCTGGGCAGGCGTCTGCCCCAGAGGGAGGGCTTTCATCAGCGCACTGGTCTGATTTTCGACGAACCCCCACAACAGTCCGAGTACCGTATCGCGCGCACTGAGTTCGAGTTGCACCCCTGCGGCTGCCCAGGCCGTGGGATAGGCGATCGGCGCAAGCGCTCCGAGCGCCTCGAGCACGACCGCTGACGGATCCAGTGACCGTTCGATCCAAACACCCAGCGAATGTCCGGTCTGCGTACATTCAAGTCGTTGCTCGGCCGTCTCGCGCGTCGCGAAGGCCAGATCGTTGAGTTGCTGCAACCAGTGCATCGGATCCTGGGTGTCCGTCGTGATTGCAGCGGACGCCGGCGATCCCTTCGTCCGATCGGGATCCTGTGCGCACAAGCCGGTCCAGGCAACATGGGCAGCTGCGACCAGCGGCGCATCCTGGCGCGCCAGGTTCCACTCCAGCACATGGCCAATCCATCGCGCACCGCTCTGGGCATCGTGAATATCACCGGCCTCGATCGCTGCTTCAAGGCCCGAGGAATAGCTGAAGGCACCGATCGGCAGCATCGGACTCGCAAGCTGCAACAGGCGAACGAGCATCTCAGGGGTGTTCGTGACGCGGATCGAATACGTGGATTCGTCCGCCATGCCCCTGATCATCATGCTGATGGTGGACATGCGAATGACCATACGCCCCGCTCTCGGGCTCGAAGGCGGCCTGCACCTCCTGCACCTGCCCACCGAGTCCCAGCACCATCGCTCGCAGCACATGGTCTGGCAGCAACCACAGACAGTTTTCTCCAATCTGCAGCGGCACATGCCGATTCCCGACATGGTAGGCGATTCGAGCGAGCTCTTGAGCGTCGTCAGCACGCACTTCGAGCAAGGTCTCGAGTTGTGCCTCGACCGCAATCACACGGCCATCGTCCAGTTGGAGTCGGGTGCCATGACGCAATAACGTGCCTGGCGGCATCGAGATGCCGATCGCTTCACCCGACAGCAGTACGGCACGAAACCGGCTCTTTTCGCGGCGCTCGAAGGGCAGTTCGAGAATCTCGTCGACCCGTGCCCGGGCGTCGGCTAAGCCGGTCGCCATGGGAATGGGTGCTGCGCTCACAGCGGTTGACAGGGGCGGATGCATCTCGGGGCTGGGGATCATGGGATTTGCTGGCTCGGCACACATCAAAACAGAAAATACCGCTGCGCCATCGGCAATACCGACGCTGGCTCACAGACCAGCAGCTTCCCGTCGGCACGGACCTCGTACGTCTCCGGGTCGATCGACATCACCGGCAGGGCATCGTTCCAGAGCAGATCGCGTTTGGAGAGTGTGCGCATCCCGCGCACAGCCACCAGTGGTTTCGCCAGGCCATACCGTGCGCCCACGCCTGCCGCCAACGCAGCGCCCGACACGAAGGTCAACGAAGAGTGGGTCAGCGCTGCGCCCAGGCTGCCGAACATCGGTCGGTAATGCACCGGTTGCGGGGTTGGAATGGAAGCGTTGGGATCGCCCATCAGCGCCAACGCGATCGTTCCACCCTTGATCACCATCGAAGGCTTGACCCCAAAAAACGCCGGGCGCCACAGGACGAGATCCGCCCATTTGCCTTCCTCGATCGAGCCGACCTCATGCGCGATGCCATGGGTGATCGCAGGATTGATCGTGTACTTGGCGATATAGCGGCGAATACGCCAGTTGTCATTGCGCTCGCCGTCCGCGCGCGCAGCATCCATGCGCAAAGCACCAAACTGCGACTTCATCTTGTGGGCCGTCTGCCAGGTCCGCAGAATCACTTCCCCAGGACGACCCATCGCCTGAGAATCACTCGACATCATCGAGATCGCACCGATGTCGTGCAGGATGTCTTCGGCCGCGATCGTTTCGCGCCGGATCCGGCTTTCGGCGAAGGCCAGATCCTCGGCGATCGATGCATCCAGGTGGTGACACACCATCAGCATGTCCAGGTGTTCGTCGAGCGTGTTCACCGTAAAGGGTCGGGTCGGATTGGTCGACGAGGGCAGCACATTCGACTCACCGACCACCTTCAGAATATCGGGCGCGTGCCCACCGCCGGCGCCCTCGGTGTGATAGGTGTGAATCACCCGCCCCCGCATCGCTGCGATCGAGGCTTCCACGAACCCGCTTTCGTTCAGGGTATCGGTATGGATCGCAACCTGGACATCCATCTCGTCTGCCACGCTCAGGCAGGTATCGATGGCTTGCGGTGTCGTACCCCAGTCTTCGTGCAGTTTCAGCCCGATGGCACCCGCCTCGATCTGTTCGCGCAACGGCTCGGGTCGGCTGACATTACCCTTGCCGGTAAAGCCGATGTTCATCGGCAGCGCTTCGGCCGCCTGCAGCATGCGCTCCAGATGCCACGGCCCCGGTGTCACCGTCGTTGCGTTGGTGCCAGTTGCCGGACCCGTTCCCCCGCCGATCATGGTCGTAATTCCGCTTGCAAGCGCCTCATCGACCTGCTGCGGGCAGATGAAGTGGATGTGGGTATCGATCCCTCCAGCGGTCAGAATCATGCCCTCGCCCGCAATGATCTCGGTGGCGGCGCCGATCGGGATCGTGACAGCCGGTTGGATATCCGGATTGCCCGCCTTGCCGATCCGCCAGATCCGACTGGCTTTCAGACCAATATCCGCCTTGATGATGCCCAGAACGGCATCGACGATCAGCGCGTTGGTGATCACCGTATCGGCAACCTCGGCAGCCAGACCCTGGCCCTGCCCCATGCCGTCGCGAATGACCTTGCCACCCCCAAACTTGACCTCTTCGCCGTACACCGTGTGGTCGTGCTCGACTTCAATCACGAGATTGGTGTCAGCCAGCCGGACCCGATCCCCCGTGGTGGGACCAAACATTTCCGCATAAGCGCGGCGCGAAATTCGGGTTGCCATTGCGTCAGTTCTCCAACTTGCCCATCACCAGACCGCGAAAGCCCACCACGCAGCGCGCGCCAGCCAACGCGACCAGCCGAACCGGACGCGATTGTCCGGGCTCGAAGCGAACCGCCGTACCGGCGGCAATATCGAGCCGGAACCCGCGCGCCGCCGCCCGGTCAAACTCGAGTGCCGCATTGGTCTCGGCAAAGTGGTAGTGCGAACCGACTTGAATCGGCCGGTCACCCGTATTGGTCACGCGCAGCTCGACGGTCGAGCGGCCCACGTTGAGTTCAAGGTCACCCGCTTCGGGCAGCAATTCGCCGGGAATCATGGGGAAGCTCCAGCAGTGAAGAATGCAAAAGACTCGAAACGGACGGACGGCTTACTAGCGGATCGGTTGATGCACGGTGACGAGCTTGGTGCCATCCGGGAAAGTCGCTTCAACCTGAATATCGGGAATCATTTCGGCCACGCCTTCCATCACCTGATCGCGACCCAGGATGCTGGCGCCGGACGACATCAGTTCTGCCACGGTGCGACCATCACGCGCCCCCTCCATCACTGCCGCCGTGATGAGTGCAATCGCCTCGGGCACATTGAGCTTCAAGCCTCTGGCCTGTCGACGTTCAGCGAGTAGCGCCGCCGTAAAAATCAACAATTTATCTTTTTCACGCGGGGTCAAATCCATTGCGGTCGTTCCGGCAGGTGGGTGGCCATTTGCCACCCATTGTTGAGATGGGAACCGGGGGTCAACCATACGCGAAACGCCACCAAAACTGAAGGCGAACGCCGCTCTCCAGTCAGGCTGAGCCCCTCAGATACACCCCGTCGATTCCGGTCCGAAGACGCGGCACCAGTGCTTGAAAACATCTGCAGCCCTGTCGGTTCAGGTCGCCCAAATCCGAACGGGCCGCGCTGGCTCACCCAGGACACCAGGCCGGGCCAATGCCCAGAGGTGCTGAGCCAAGGCCGCGACTTCGCCCGCTTCGTCGCCAAGGATTTTGGCCAATACGATTCCGGAGGACATCCGCGTGGCGCCCGCCAGGATGTGCCGCCCCTGCGAGGCCTCGTACGTCGAGGCGACCTCGAGTGCGCCACGCCAGTCTTCGACCAGCGCCGCGTCGTCCCACGTCTGGTCTCGCCCGCCGATCGCCCAAACCGACGCGCATACGACCCGGCCTGCCCAGCCGGCCGGGGATTGCCATAACCCGGAGTCGGCGGCCGCGTCCGTGCGTTCCTGCCAGATCGGGCGACCGTCGCGATGAATGCGGATCGCCTGGCGAAGCCAACCGCGGACAAAGCGTTCGCCCATCGACCGCCGCCCCAGAACCAGACACTCCGAACCGATGGTCGAGGCTTGACCAGCCAATTCAATCAGCAGCGATTGATCGACATAGGCACCGTCATAGACGATCGTGGGTTGCGGCAACCACTCGAGCTGGGCCCCGCTCGCCACCCGAATATGCGTTCGCGCGCTTGCCCGACCGCGGTACCACTTTTGCGAGCCCGGGGTGGTGGAGCGCACGCACGCGCCCTCGTCCAGGTCGATTGTCAGCTGCAGCGAATCGCCATCGACCAGGCCGCCCGGCGGATGAACGATGATGGCGTCAAGCCGCCCCCGTCTGGGGACTGGCACCGCTGACGGTTCGGCTGGGTCGGCATGCAAG
>Ga0214919_10010327_pt1 | contig 11862 bp, 12 predicted proteins | sample LL1503_MetaG_FD_177994 | JGI IMG/M metagenome (GOLD analysis project Ga0214919, IMG submission 177994) | Freshwater microbial communities from Lake Lanier, Atlanta, Georgia, United States - LL-1503 | ecosystem: Environmental > Aquatic > Freshwater > Lake | place: USA: Georgia | collected...
AGGACTCGGCCAGATCACCATCGACCGCCGCGGCATGGGCCAACAGATAGGCGCAGTCCTGAGCCGAGCGGGCCAAAACGCCGACATGGTCGAGCGTCCAAGATAGGGCAACTACTCCGTCCATTGAAATCAGGCCTTGGGTCGGCTTGTGCCCCACCACGCCGCAGAAGCTGGCCGGAATACGCACGCTACCAAGGGTATCGGTGCCCAGCGCACCGGCGCAAAGACCCGCCGCTACTGCCGAACCCGAACCGCCGGACGAGCCGCCCGCTGTGAGACCGTGCTCATAAGGATTGTGCGCCTTACCAAAGGCTTCATTGTCCGTGGTCCCGCCAACGGCACCCTCATGCATATTGAGCATACCCAAAATAACCGCGCCGGCCTCACGCAAGGCGGCAATGCAGGCCGCATCCTCGGTGGCGATCCGGTGGCGATGGGCGCCGATACCGGCATGGAGCGGCATGCCCGCAACCGCGATATTGCCCTTGATCGCTATGGGTACGCCATCGATGCCAGAGAGGGGCTCGCCCGCGGCCCACCGTTCAGCACTGGCCCGCGCAGCGGTCAATGCGCCGTCCTCGTCAACCGACGTATAGGCGTTCAGAGGGCCGCCTAAACGCTCGATGCGCGCCAAATAGGCTTGGGTGGCTTCAACAGGGGTCACGGCCCGTTGATCATAAAGGGCGATAAGGCCAGCAATGCCAGCTTCGATGATGGGGTTTGTAAAGGTCATGGCACTACCATAAACGCCGAACGCGCCTCAGACAGCCCCCAAATTCAGTCAAGAGGCGACAAAGCGCCACGGAGGCCTCACGCGCCTAGCTTGGCGCTTGGCGCTCATCCGGCTATGAACAGGTCCGAACACACTGTTTGAGCCTAGGCAGCAGACCCTAAGCCAAGCCTTTTGCCTAAGGGAGCCGCTATGATCCGCCTCGATGCCGACCAGGCCATTGCCCTGCTTGCAGAGCACCTTTCTGGGTCGGGCGGGCGGGTATTTGTCGCCACGGCGGGAACCGAACCCCTTATCTTTGCCCAAGCCTATAGTCGGAACCCCGAGGCTGCAAAGGGCCTGACCTTCGTCAGCGCTGCTATTCCCGGCGTCAATCAAACCGACTGGTCTAGACTGCATGCGACCAGTCGCGGTGAAGGCATTTTCGTCAGCCCCGATTGGCGCGACAGTTTCGACGAGGGCCGGTTTTATCTGGTCCCTCAAGCCTATAGTGAAGCTTGGCGCTGGTTCTGCCGCACGCCTCTGGATGCGGCTCTGGTCCAAGTCAGTGCGCCCGACGCCGATGGGATGTGCAGTTTCGGCACCTCCTGTGACTTCCAGCCCGCCGTCCTTGGACGCGATATCTTCAAGATTGCCCACGTCAATCCGGACATGCCCTGCCCTGCCCGCTCACCGAAAGTGGCCTTGGCAAGCTTTGACGTGGTGGTCGAGGCCAGCGTGCCGATGATGACCTATGATCCAGGCCCGCTAGACCCTACATTCGCGACGATCGCGCGCCACGTGGCGGACTATATTGTCGACGGCGCCGCCATTCAGGTCGGCCTTGGCAAGATGGGCTTTGCCGTCATGAACGCGATCAAGGATCGCAGGCGGCTGAGCGTCAAGTCCGGCATGGTGATTGACCCTCTGTTAGACCTGATGGACTGCGGGGCCATTTCAGAGGCGTTGGACGCCATCGTCACCGGGGCCGCCCTTGGTAGCCAAACGCTAATGAATCGCCTGTCTCAAGACCCGCGTGTGCGCTTTACACCGGTCTTTGAGACCCACAGCAGCGACGTCCTGTCGGCGATACCCCGGTTTACCGCGATCAATTCGGCGCTCGAAATTGACCTGATGGGCCAAGCCAATGCTGAATTTCTAGGGGGCCGTCAGGTCTCTGGCATCGGCGGCCTCAATGACTTTTTGCGAGCAGCCGCGCGCTCCGAGGGGGGCAAGCCCATCATCGCCCTCAATGCGACGGCCAAGGCTGGAACCCTGTCACGCATTGTCCCCAAGCTCACCGGCGGCGCGGTCAGCGTCGGACGCGGGGACGTCGCTATTGTCGTGACCGAGTTTGGATCGGCCGATCTTCGCGGCCTTGGCCTAGATGATCGGGCCAAGGCGCTCATCGGCCTTGCCGGTCCCGCGCACCGCGAAGGCCTTGAACGGGACTGGCGCGAAATGCGCGCTCGTCTATAGAGAGAGCGTCTGCAACCCATGTCTGGCTCATGACCCTTCCACGATATAGACAGCTCGCCGCCGCCCTGCGCGCGGACATTACCGAAGGCCGCTACGGCGTGGGTGACCACCTGCCGCCGGAAATGGAGCTCTGTCAGATCTATGCCGCCTCTCGCCATACGGTCAGAGACGCGCTGCGCCTGCTGCGCGATGCTGGCTTGGTCGAGCGCAGACGAGGGGCTGGGACAACGGTCATTGCGTCCAGCTCTACGCCAACCTTCGTCCAGGCGCTGGGCGGTGCGGAATCCCTCACTCAATATGCCCGCGAGGCCAAGCTTCATGTTCGCTCGGCCAATCCACGGGCGCTGACCCTCGCCGAAGCCGAGCGGCTTAAGGCGCGGCCCGGTGAGACCTGGCTGGTCATTGAGGGGCTGCGCCGTGCCGGTGCCGGTTCCGGCGCCGAGCCTGTGGCCGTATCGACCCTCTTTGTGCCCATGGAATTTGCCGGGATTGTTAGTGCACTCGAAGGCTGGGACGGGGCGATCCACCAACTGATCGCGCGAGACTTTGGTGTTCAAACCCGCCGCATTGAGCAGGAAATTGCCGCCGAGACCATGGACGCCGCAACCGCCAAGACCTTACGGACTGAAAAGGGCTCTGCGGGCCTTCGCACCCTTCGGCGCTATTTTGATGAGCGTGACCAACTGGTTCTGGCCACCGACAGCACCCACCCAGGCGGCCGCTTTGTCTATGCCATGACCTATCGTTTGGACGGCTAGACACCGCCTACCACTTTCCATCAAAGCCTCGCCGATGCTAGAGCGTTGGCCAATATATTTAGGGGGAACCGTCCATGAGTGATGCCGCCACACAAGAGGCCAGCCCAGCCGCCGTTGAGGCTCCCACCTCAATGCGAACCGTCGTCGCAGCATCGTCAGCTGGTACGACCTTCGAGTGGTATGATTTCTTCATCTTCGGCACCCTGACGCAGATCCTGTCCAAGACCTTCTTTGCGGGCGTCAATGACACGCTCGCCTTCATCTTTGCCCTGGCAATCTTTGGCGCTGGTTTCGCTGTGCGCCCTCTTGGCGCGCTGGTCTTTGGTCGCATTGGCGACAGGGCCGGACGCAAGGGGGCGTTCCTGACCACCATTATCCTGATGGGGGGAGCGACCTTTTCCGTTGGATTCCTGCCGACCTATGCGCAGGCGGGCATAATCTCCCCGATCCTTCTGATCATCGCCCGCTGCATCCAAGGTTTTGCCCTTGGTGGTGAATATGGCGGCGCTGCAATCTATGTGGCGGAGCATTCGGATGGGGATAAACGCGGCCGCATGACCGGTTGGATTCAGGCCTCCGCAGCCTTTGGCCTGTTCGGTGCATTGGGCGTCATCCTCATCACCCGCAAGATCCTTGGTGAAGACGCCTTTACCGCTTGGGGCTGGCGCATTCCGTTCATGGTGTCAGCGGTTCTGGTTGGCATCTCGATCTGGATGAGACTGAAACTCTCCGAAAGCCCATCCTTCAAAAAGATGCATGAGGAGGGCAAGCTTTCCAAATCGCCCTATGCCGAATCTTTCGGTCAATGGCCCAATCTTAAGATTGTCATCATCGCCCTTTTGGCCATGATGAGCGCCCAAGGGGCGGTCTGGTATACCAGCTTCTTCTATAGCCAGATCTTTCTCGAAAAGTTCCTGAAGGTCGAACCAGCAACCGTCAATCTTTTGATGATCGCCGCCACGGTGGCCAGTGCACCGCTCTATATCGTCTTTGGTTGGTTATCGGACCGGATTGGCCGCAAACCGGTCATGCTGGCGGGGATGAGCCTCGCGCTCGTGGCCTTCTTCCCGGGCTTTCACATGTTGATGGAGGCGGCCAATCCAGACCTTGCACGGGCCAGCCGCAACACGCCCGTTGTCGTGGTTGCTGACCCCGCCACCTGTAGCCTGCAGTTCGACCCGGTGGGCAAGGCGGTCTTTGCCACCCCGTGCGACATCGCCAAGAACGTTCTGGCCAATGCTGGCGTATCTTACGATTCCGAGGCCGCGCCCGCTGGGACCCTAGCCCATGTTAAAGTTGGCCAAACCATCATCAATTCCGCCGATGGCCAGGGCTTGGATAAGGCTGCACTTAAGGCTGTCAAAGCCGACGTCGAGGGGCGCATTCAAGCCGCCCTTAAGGCCGCAGGCTATCCGGCCAAGGCCGATCCAGCCAAGGTTGACCTGCCCAAGGTCTTTGCGATCCTGTTGGTCTTTGTCGTCGCAGCTACCGCGCTCTTTGGGCCCATCGCAGCCTGCTTGGTCGAGCTCTTTCCCACTCGCATTCGGTACACGGCCATGTCCCTGCCCTACCATATTGGCACCGGCTGGATCGGTGGGTTCCTGCCCTTCACCGCCTTCGCCATTGTGGCCTCAACGGGCAATATCTATTCGGGGCTTTGGTATCCGGTTGTCTTTACCGCCATTAGCGTGATCACAGCGGTGCTGTTTTTGCCCGAAACTAAGGGCCGGTCCCTAGACCTCTAAGACAAGGCGGCGGGCAAGGTTTCAACATCGAGACCTTGCGCCCGCCCAATAGCCTCTTTGCCGATCAAAACCACCTGAAGGCCCTGTGCGAGCAGGTCTTTTAGGGCTTGTCTGTCCACATCTGTGGCCATCAGACGTTGGCTATCGCGTCTGGCTAGGATGGCTATGGCGGGATCTGATCCTTGGCCCTCCACCAGGACATCGGCTTCGGACAGCACGCGTGCAGCCCGAAGGCTTAAGAGATCGGCGGGCCCCTCGACCACGATGGCATAGAGCTTTCCCGATAGCATCGCGCCCTGAGCCAACTCCGTCAAAAGGGCCGCTTCAGCGCGTGCGCCCTCTCCAGCCATGGCCAAATCAGCAACCGTCCCGTTCACGATACGGCGCATGAAGGCCCGGCGCTTGACCAGATCGGGCAGAGCCGCGCGGATCTCGCCCTGCATCTGGCGAAGCAGGCCCGCCACCTGCCCGACCCCCAGAGGAATTCGGGCCTCAATATCGGCGCGCAAAAGACTAGCCAAGAGGGGGGCCGAGCCGCCCGTGCCGATGGCGGCGACCACCTCACCGCGATCGATCAGGGCTGGCGTGGTGAAATCACATTGGGTGGGTCGGTCGACCACATTGACCGGAACACCGGCCTTTCGCGCGGCTGCCGCCGCCTCTAGGCAAAAGGCCTCATCGGGATGGGCCACAAAGACCAAAACGGCTTGGCTGTAGGTGGCCGCATCATAGGCCTGCGAACCGGCCACGATCTGCACCGTCGCTGGTGAATTTTCAAACAATCTGGCCTTGGCAAGGGCACCTTCGCCCTCACCGGCAATGATCACCGTCTTGCCCCTCAAGGGGAAAAAGGCGGGAAAGGCGTCCATATTTGTATATCCAATTATATTTTCGGTCGCAGATCGACCTAAGCAGCGTTAAGATCAAAGCTTACAAAGCGCCTATAGTGGCCGTCCATAACATCAGGGAGACGAACGCGTATGTCTATCGCGCTCGAAATTAACGGCAAGACCCTTCAGGTCGAGGCCGAAGCCGATACCCCGCTGCTGTGGGTACTTCGTGACGAACTGAAGATGACCGGTTCCAAATTCGGCTGCGGCATTGCCCAATGCGGAGCCTGCACCGTCCATGCCGATGGCCAGCCGATCCGCTCCTGCTCGACACCGATCCAGGCCCTTGCGGGTGTTAAGATCACCACCATTGAAGGCCTCGGCGGCGAGCACGCCTTGCAGGCCGCTTGGGTCAAGCATGACGTGCCACAGTGCGGCTATTGTCAGTCCGGTCAGATCATGGCCGCAGCAGCCTTGCTGGCCAAGACGCCTCGTCCGACCGACGCCGACATTGACGCGGCCATGACCGGCAATGTCTGTCGCTGCGGCGCCTATCAACGTATTCGCGCGGCGATCAAAGACGCCGCCGCGACCCTGTCGGCATAAGGCAGAGCATCATGAACATTCAAACCAAGCTTTCCGGCGACCGCGCCGGTTTCGCCCCTACCCGCCGCGACCTCGTGGTCGGTGCCGTCGTCACTGGTAGCGCCCTTCTGGTCGGCTGTTCGCCCATGGACCTGTTGAACCTCGGGGCCAAGAAGCTTGATTTTGGGGCCTTTGGTCCCTTCATCAAGATCAGTGCCGATGGTGCCGTGACCGTCATCTCCAAACATATTGAATTTGGCCAAGGCACCCACGCGGGTCTTGCCGCCATTGTCGCCGAAGAGCTCGATGCGGACTGGAGCACGGTGAAGGTCGAGCAGTCTGCTGCAAACATCAAGGTCTATGCCAACCTGCTGATGGGGGCTCAGGGCACTGGCGGCTCAACCGCCATTGCCAATAGCTGGATGCAGCTTCGCAAGGCCGGCGCGGGTGCACGCGCCATGTTCGTCAACGCAGCTAGCGCCAAATGGGCAGTTCCCGCCGCTGAAATCGGCGTCAAGAACGGTATCGTTTCTCACCCGTCAGGCAAAAGCGCGACCTTTGCCGACCTGCTGGCTGATGCAGGCAAGATCGCGCCGCCCGCCGAGCCCGTCTTGAAAGACCCAAAGACCTTTACCCTGATCGGCACCCAAGCGGTTCGCCGCAAGGACAGCCAGATCAAGAGCGACGGTACGGCGGTCTATACCCAAGACATCCAGATGCCAGATATGTTGACGGCTATGGTTGCCCACGCCCCTCTGTTTGGAGCCAAGGTCAAGAGCTTTGACGACAGCGAGGCCCTCAAGGTCAAAGGCGTGGTCAAGGTCTTTAAGATTAGTTCAGGCGTTGCTGTCGTTGCCGAGAACACTTGGGCCGCCAAAAAGGGCCGCGACGCCCTGAAGGTGACTTGGGACGATGCCAAGGCCGAAAAGCGCAGCACCGCCGCCATCGTTGAGGAATATAAGAAGATTTCGGCGGCGCGCGAAGGCTCCAAGCCCTTTGACGTGCATGGCGATGTGGCCACAGGCTTTAGCGGCGATCTGACCAATTTCGGGTTCGACTTCCCCTATCTGTCCCATGCGTCGATGGAGCCGCTAAACTGTGTCGCTCAGGTCGACGGTCAAAAGGTCAAGCTGACCTATGGCTGCCAAGGCACGACCATGGACCAAACCGCCGTTGGCATGGCGCTCGGCGTTCTGCCCGGCGCTGTTGAGATCGAAACCCTGTTCGCAGGCGGATCCTTTGGTCGCAGAGCCAGTCCCGCGGCTGAATATGTCGTTGAATGCGCCCTGATCGCCAAAAAGATCGGCGGCTTTCGCCCCGTGAAACTGGTGTGGGATCGCGAGGACGACATGACTGGCGGCCGTTACCGGCCCATGGTTCGCCATGACCTGGCGATCAAGGTCGGGGCCGATGGCTATCCATCCGCTTGGCGCCATACCGTCGTGACCCAATCGGTCATGAAAGGCGTTCCAATGCCGCAGGGCAAGTTCGACGCCTCTGCGGTGGAAGGTGCGCTTGGATCTCCTTACCTAAAGGCGACCCCCGTCGTTGACGGCCATGTGGCCCTAGCCGACTCGCCCGTGCCCGTCCTTTGGTGGCGTTCGGTGGGGGCAACCCACACCGCCTTTGTCATGGAACATGTCATCGACCAGTTGGCGGCCAAGGCCAAGATCGATCCGGTCGACTATCGCCGCGCGCTTTACAAGAAGGCGGGCGCGGATCGCCACCTCGCCGTATTGGAACTGGCCATTGAGAAGTCGGGCTGGGGCACTGCACTTCCCGCCGGAACGGCGCGCGGTATCGCCGTCCATGAAAGTTTTGGCTCGGTCGTGGCTCAAGTCGCTGAGGTGTCGATGAAAGACGGCGAGCCTCGCGTTGGCCGCATCGTCTGCGCCGTCGATTGCGGTATTGCCATCTCTCCTGACCAGGTGGCTGCTCAGATGGAAGGCGGCATCGCCTATGGCCTGTCCGCCGCCCTCTATGGCGCGATCACGCTCAAAGACGGTGCCGTCGAACAACGCAACTTTGATGGATACCGCGTGCTTCGCCACAATGAAGCGCCCACGGTTGAGACCTATCTTGTGTCCTCGGGCGCCAATCCGACGGGCGCGGGCGAGCCAGGCACACCGGTCATTGCACCAGCCGTTGCCAACGCACTTCTGGTCCTAACCGGCAAGGCTACGCAAAGCCTACCCTTCGTTAAGGCTTAAGTTTCGCGGCGTTCAAATCGCCCGGGCGATCGATGTCGAACAGGCATCCATCGTCCGGCGCGGGCACCAAGATCAAGCTATCGCCCAGATCTTTGAGTACTGTACCGGCCCCTTGATCGCCGGTGAGCGTCAAGAGTTTGGGAAACAGTGCTGCCGACAAGAGCACCGGATGGCCGCGTTGGCCGTCAAATTCTGGAGCGACGGCCCTAGCCTGACCCTCAAGGGCCTTGGCCATATTGGATGTCAGCTCTGCGGGAACTCGGGGCATGTCTCCTAAAAAGACGTAGGCTCCAGCACTGGTCGGATCGATGGCCTTCAGACCGGCCGCCAATGACGCTCCCATGCCCTGCAGATGGTCTTGGCAATGAACCGTCTTCAGGCGCGGGTCGGGCGGCAATAGGGGCAAGATCAAGGGATCACCGCCCCAAACCAAGATGACCTCGGTTACGGGTGCGGCTAAGGCCGCCTCCAGAGCCCAAAGGATCAAAGGCCTTGCGTTCCAAAGGGCCCGCAGCTTGCCCCCGCCGAACCGGCGCGATTGGCCCGCCGCAAGAATAAGGGCGCTCAAAGGCATAGCGGCATGCACGCGATAGATCCTTAATATCGAAACCGGCCCAATTCTTCGCTTGAGACCGCGTAAGACTTGGGACAAGAGCAAAGACAGCCTATGTTGAGCCTATCATGACCCCGTTTGATGTCGCGCACCACTCTAAGCCCGCCACAACTGGTCCAACCCTGATCGACGGGTTTGGCCGGACAGTGCGCTATTTGCGCGTTTCCGTGACGGATCGCTGCGACCTGCGCTGTGTCTATTGCATGGCAGAGCATATGGTTTTCTTGCCCAAGGCCGAGGTTCTGACCCTTGAAGAACTGGACCAGATCGCATCGACCTTTGTGGGGCTTGGCGTCAAAAAGCTTCGACTGACGGGCGGCGAGCCCTTGGTTCGCAAGGGCTTTATGGGGCTGGTCGAGAACCTCTCGCGACATCTCAAAACTGGCGCACTGGAAGAGTTGACCCTCACCACCAACGGCACCCGTCTGGCCCAGTTTGCGAAAGATCTGGTTCGGTTTGGCGTCAAACGGATCAATGTGTCGTTAGACACCCTCGACCCCGTCCTCTTTAAGAGTCTAACCCGGGGCGGCGATCTGACTCAGGTTATGGCGGGCCTTGATGCGGCTGACGCGGCAGGTCTCGCCGTAAAGATCAATGTCGTGGCCTTAAAGGACACCAACGAACACGAAATTCCCGACATGATCTCTTGGGCCCATGGCCGGGGCTATGACCTAACCCTGATCGAGACCATGCCGCTGGGCGATACGGGTGAGGACCGGACATCACAGTTTCTTTCGCTGGCCAAGGTGCGTGAGACCCTGTCCTCCTTCTGGACCCTGACCGATATCCCTCTGCAGACCGGCGGTCCGGCACGCTATGTCCGGATCGAAGAGACCGGCGGGCGGCTAGGCCTGATCACCCCCATGTCCCACACCTTTTGCGAAGCCTGTAATCGGGTTCGTCTGACCTGCACGGGTGTTCTGCATACCTGTCTTGGCCACGAAGACGAGATGGACCTTCGCGCAGTGCTCCGCGGTCCCAAGGGACTATCGGGCTTAGAAGCGGCCATAAGGCTCGCGATCGCTGGCAAGCCTGAAGGTCACGATTTCCACATTAGTGAGGGCTCCGCCCCCACCTTGGCGCGCCACATGTCTCGGACCGGGGGCTAGTCCATGGCCCGCGTGCTTCTGTTTGGTGTGCTAAGAGACCTCGCCGGATGGCGAGAGCAGATTTTTGAGGACGTCAGCGACCTTGATGACCTGCACTCTGACATTGCCCGTCTCTATCCCGATCTTGCAGAGGCCATCAGCGGTCCGGGCGTTCAGGTCGCCGTCGATAAGGAAATTGTTCGGGGCAATAGTATCCTGTCGCCTGGGGCCGAGGTCGCCTTCCTACCGCCGATGAGCGGTGGATAATGGCGGTCATTGTCCAAACCGAGGTCTTTGATCCAGGCGCTGCATTGAGCGCCTTTAGCCTAGGCCTGCCCGATGCAGGGGGCGTGGTGAGTTTTACCGGGATTGCCCGCAAAGATGGCGGCAAGACTGAGATGCTTGAGCTAGAAGCCTATCTCGGCTTTACCGAGCCATGGATCGAGGCCCTCGTCGAAGAGGCCCGCTCGCGTTTTAACCTCTGCGGTGCCACAGTCATTCACCGTGTCGGGCCGATCCTGCCCGGGGAGGCAATCGTCTTTGTGGCCACCGCCGCTGCCCATCGTCGCCAAGCCTTCGAAGGCGCTGATTTTCTGATGGACCATTTGAAAAGCCGCGCGCCCTTTTGGAAAAAAGAACACGGACCGGACGGTGCACGCTGGATTGAGCCACGCCAAGCAGACTATCAAGACCTAACGCGCTGGACCGCGGACCAACCGCCTCGTTAAGGATATCAGACCTATGACCACCCTCCCCGCTGGCTTTGGTGGCCGCATTGATGAGACCTTGACCAAGGTTCCCGTTCGCGTGGCGGTTCTGACCGTCTCCGATACTCGCGACGAAGAAAGTGATAGCTCGGGCGATCTATTGGCTAGCCGGGTTAGCGATGCGGGTCATGTGTTGGCGGGCCGCGCCCTTGTCCCTGACGACCGCAGCGCCATCCGCGCCAAGGTCTTGGCCTGGGTCGCCTCTGGCGAGGTCGATGCCATTGTCTCGACCGGCGGCACCGGCCTGACGGGCCGCGACGTGACACCTGAAGCGATAGAGCCCCTGTTTGACAAGCGGATAGAAGGGTTCTCGGTCGTCTTTCATATTGTCAGCACCCAAACGGTAGGCCTTTCAACCTTGCAAAGCCGGGCCTTGGCCGGGATCGTCGGCGGCGTCTTTGTCTTTTGCCTCCCGGGCTCTAACGGCGCGGTGAAGGATGGATGGGATAAGGTCATTTCCGCTCAACTGGATAGCCGTCACAAGCCCTGCAATCTGGTCGAACTGATGCCACGATTAAATGAGCGCTGATCCGATGGCCAAAATGCCCGATCAAGGTCTCACCCATATAGACGCCAATGGCCGCGCGCGGATGGTCGATGTGTCGCATAAGGCCCAAACCCTGCGCGAGGCAGTGGCTGAAGGGCGCGTTCGCATGGCGCCTCAGACCTTGGCGCTTGCCTTAGCGGGCGGAGGTCGCAAGGGCGAGGTGATGGCGACGGCTGAGCTTGCCGGCGTCATGGCGGCAAAGCGGACTGCTGATCTGATACCCCTGTGTCACCCTCTGGCCCTGTCAAAGGTCATTGTCGAGGTGAACGAGGTTCCCGGAATTGGACTGGGCGTTGTGGCCCGTGTGCGAACCACGGGGCCGACGGGGGTGGAGATGGAGGCCCTGACCGCGGTTTCGATCGCCTGCCTGACGCTCTATGACATGCTGAAGGCCGCCGATAAGGCCATGACCATCGAAGATGTTCGGCTGGTCAGCAAGACCGGCGGTGCTTCCGGAGATTTCCAGCGGGCTCCCGACGAGGCTTCCTGATGAAAAATCTTGACGCTCAAGAGGCGCGCCATCGGATGTTG
>Ga0214919_10010328_pt1 | contig 11862 bp, 16 predicted proteins | sample LL1503_MetaG_FD_177994 | JGI IMG/M metagenome (GOLD analysis project Ga0214919, IMG submission 177994) | Freshwater microbial communities from Lake Lanier, Atlanta, Georgia, United States - LL-1503 | ecosystem: Environmental > Aquatic > Freshwater > Lake | place: USA: Georgia | collected...
CAAAACGGAAGGCAACCCTAGCGTGGGCCGGGGTAATGCGATCATGGGCGGTGTGGCCAAGCAGTACAGCAACGCGGAACTAAAAGTGCTGGCCGAGTACCTGGCTACTTTGCCCGGCGAAGTCAAAACCGTAGCGCAGAGCCGCTTGCGTTAAGCGGATTCACAGGCCAGCAAGAAACCGCCTTCGGGCGGTTTTTTTTCGTCAGTCCCGGGTCGCTTGGCGCTGCACACAGGCCACGTAGGCCTCGCCGTCCGGCGGCCGCCCGGCGCGCTGGCTTTCCCACAACATGGTGCCCAGGCATTCCATGGCGGCGTGGTGGGCGGCGTGCACGGAATCGCGCCGGTGCGCCAGAAGTTCCACGGCCTGGCGGATGCCGCGCGGCTGGTCAATGCTGCACTGCTCGCTGATGGACAGGTGCATAGACAGATGCAAAAAGGGGTTGCCTGCTTGCAAAGGCGTTGGTTCCGTGGAGTACACCGCAGCTACCGCGGCATCGGCATCGATCAGCTCCGGGCGGTACTCCGGGTGTTCGGCGATCCACTGTGCTGCAATGGTCTCCAGCGGCTCCAGCGGCAAACCATCGCGCGATTTGGCAAATGCTGCGCAGAAATAGCGGCGCACATCCTTTTGGCTAGGGTTGAACATCGGCGCAGATTAGCACGCCCCTTCAAGACCCTGCCTGCGCCAACTGGCTACAGTGGCGGCATGAAAACCTTTGCCACACTTGCCGATTTGGTTGCCTGCCAGGGCGAGGATGTCGCCATCAGCGATTGGGTGCACATGACCCAGGAGCGCGTAGGGCGCTTTGCGGACGCCACCAGTGACCACCAGTGGATCCATGTGGATGCGGAGCGCGCACGCGGCGGGCCATTTGGCACACCCATCGCGCACGGTTTTCTCACGCTGTCCCTGATCCCGCATTTTTTAGAGATCGCACTGCGTGTGCACGGGCTGCGGATGGTGGTCAACTACGGTTTGAACAAGGTGCGGTTCACCGCGCCGGTTCCCGTGGGCAGCCGGATTCGGGCCCATTTGCACCTGCTGACGGTCCAAACGGTAGAGGCCGACGGCCGGCAAATGTGTTGGAAGATCACCATGGAGCTGGAAGGCGCGCCCAAACCGGCCTGCGTCGCGGAGGCGTTGGTTCGCTATTACAGCTAAGCGTCCAACGGTACGGCAAAGCCGTTCTGGCGCCAGGCTTCGAAGACCGTAACCGCCACCGCGTTGGACAGGTTCAAGCTGCGCTGTCCGGGCCGCATGGGCAGGCGCAGACAGTGGGCTTCTTGAAAGCTGGCCCGTACGGTGTCGGCAAGCCCTTTTGTTTCGGAGCCGAAAACCAACCAGTCACCCGCTGCGAATGCGGTGTCATAGGGGCTGGCGCTGCCCCGGGTGGTCAACGCAAATAGGCGCGCCGGATCCGGCCTGGCCGTGTTCAAAAAAGCCGGCCAATCGGCGTGCCGGTGCACTGGTGCGTACTCGTGGTAATCCAACCCGGCACGGCGCAGATGTTTATCGTCGATCTCGAAACCCAGTGGTTCAACTAAATGCAGCTTGCAACCGGTGTTGGCTGCCAGTCTGATCACATTGCCCGTGTTGGGGGGAATTTCAGGTTCAACCAAAACGATGTGGAACATGGACCGATTGTGGCCCTTATGCCAGACGCATCACGGTGTGCGGGCAAACACCAACGCGACGATTTGGGCCGCCCCGGCCTGCGTCAGCGCACGCGCGGCGGCTTGGATCGAGGCCCCGGTAGTCATGACGTCGTCGACCACTACCACTTTTTTGCCGCGCAGCGTGGTAAACCAGTCGGGATGCACCGCAAAGGCCTGCGCCACGTTGGCGTGGCGATCCCGGCGGGGCAGGCTGCTTTGCGCTGCGGTGTCCCGGATACGCACCAGAAGGTCGTGGCGCACTTTGCGGTCCTGGCCCACCCCCAGGGCGCCTGCTAGCACCGCGCTTTGGTTGAAACCGCGCTCCAGCAGCCGTTGTTGGGACAGTGGCATGGGGACAATCCAGTCGGCCGCTTCCAGTGCGGGATCGACCCACGGTGTACTGCGCATCATGCGTGCAAAGCTGCGGGCCCACGCGATATCGGCGTGAAATTTGAAGTCGCGCACCATCTGCGCCCAGGGGTAGTCATAGTCCACCGCTGCAAATACCGCAGCCAATGGCGGCGGTTGGCGCAGGCAAGCGCCGCATTGGGTCATGGTCTGCGGCAGGATTGCTGCGCAGGTGCGGCAGCGCGTTCGCAGTTGGCCAAACTGGCGCACGCAGTCCCCGCAAACTGCGCCGCTGGGCCACGCATGGCAGACCGCGCAGCGGCTGGGCAGCCATGTCTCCCACTCCCTGAAAGCCGTCAAAACCATGCTGCCAATATACTGCGCCGCACCACATTCAAGCCCGCGCGCCGAGTCGTTCCCACCTCCACCATGCAGACATCCCGACCGCCCACGATCGACCCCGTTGCGGTACAGCGATGGATGGATTTGCCGGCGACCCCGAGCCAAGAGTCCCCTGGGTTTTCCTCTCCTTGGTTACATGAGGAAGTCGCGCGGCGTATGGAGGCGCGGCTGCAATGGCTGGTGCAAAAACCTGCCAGTTGGGCCCATTGGGAGCCGGTTCGCGGGGGGTGGAATGCGCAGACCTTGCTGCAAACGCGCTACCCCCAGGCGGCGGCCTATCTTGTCGAGTCCAATAGCCAGCATGCTGCCTTGTTGCGCCGCGCCGTCTCATCGCCCTGGTGGAGCCCGCTGAGGATGCGCGCCGCAAAATCGCAGGTGGCATACCCGGCGCAGCCGGTGGGTATGTTGTGGGCCAATATGGCCTTACACCACGCTGCCGACCCACAGGCCTTGATAGGGCAATGGCTGGGGCTGCTGGAAGTAGGCGGATTTCTCATGTTCTCCTGCCTGGGCCCCGATACCTTGCGGGAGATACGCGCGGTGTATGCCGCACAGGGCTGGCCGTCGCCGTCCCACACCTTCACGGACATGCACGACTGGGGCGATATGTTGGTGGAAGCCGGCTTCGCCGAACCGGTAATGGATATGGAGCACATCACCCTGAGTTTCAGTACGCCGCAGAGTCTGCTGGCTGAACTGCGCACACTGGGCCGTAACGTATCGCTGGCGCGCTTCGGCGGCCTGCGCACGGCGGCCTGGCGTTCAGCCCTATACGAAGCCTTGCGCCAGGGGTTGGCGGATCCCTCCGACGGTGGCCGCTTAAGCCTGCGCTTTGAAGTCATTTATGGCCACGCCTACAAGCCGGCGCCGCGCTTTGCCGCGAAGCCCCAAACCAACATTGATTTGGAAAGCCTGCGCCGCGCGGCTAAAGGCACACGCCGAGACCCTATTCAATGACGGTGGGCTACAATCTTGCGTTGCCTAAACAAAGGGTTTATCCCGATGAGGCGTGTGGATAGGTAGGCCAATTTCAGACACAGCAGCGACCGTGGACATCCCAGTTTTTCATTTCGCGACGGTGCACGATACGCGCATTTCCTGGAATTTTCGCCGGAATTGTTCAGTGACACCAAGCCAGCTTGGAGCATGTTTCGGGTTCATGGCCTGCGTTTCACTAACCATTGGCGCGTTTTGCTGGTTTCAAGGCGCCGTGTTGGTCTTGCCTTTTGCGTCGTTGGAGCTATTGGCTTTGGGAACAGCGTTTGTGGTCTATGCCCGGCACGCGCTGGACGGCGAGCGGATTTGGTTAGAAGGCAGTGTGTTGGTGGTCGAGTCCGAAAATGCCGGCGAAATGGTCCGGCGAGAGTTTCAAAGGGCCTGGGTGCGGATTGAGCACGCGGCACACGGACAGGCGATGATTGAAATTTGCTGCCATGGGCAGCGGCTACCGGTGGGACGTTTTGTGCGCAACGAGTTGCGGCAGCGATTGGCAACCGAGTTGCGCCTCGCGTTGGCAATGGCCTGATCCCGTTGCGCGGTGAATGGATTGTGTTTTTTTAAGGCATTGGAAAGTGAAAACAATGAAGAGCATCAGGAACACCCTGGCGTCCCGGTGGTTGGTTGTGCTGGCAGCTGCGTGCGGCTTGGCAACATCAGCCCATGCGGTTAACGATTTGCCCGGAGGTCCGGCAGTCAACCAAATCAACCTCGGACCGCCTGCGTCCATGATCGCGCAAGACCTTCAGTGGTTGCATTGGTTCATGCTCATCATTTGCCTGGTGATATTTGTTGCCGTGTTTGCGGTGATGTTCTATTCGATTTGGAAGCACCGTAAATCGGTAGGCCACAAGGCCGCCAGCTTCCATGAGTCCACCACCGTGGAAATCGTCTGGACGCTGGTCCCGTTTTTGATCGTGATTGCCATGGCGGTTGTAGCTACCAAATCGGTGGTGGAAATGAAGGACACCACCGCTGCGGATCTGACGATTAAAGTCACCGGTATGCAATGGAAGTGGGGCTATGACTACCTGGCTGGCGAAGGCGCAGGCATCGGTTTCTTATCCACCATCGATGCCGAACAGCGCGAGCTGTCCAACCAAGGCGGCCCCAAGGCGGGTCAAAATGTCGATGACTACCTGTTGAAAGTCGATTACCCGCTGGTCGTGCCCGTACACAAAAAAATCCGTCTCATCACAACGGCCAACGACGTGATCCACGCTTTCTATATCCAGTCATTTGGCATCAACCAGGCCGCGATTCCCGGCTTTGTTCGGGATGCCTGGTTCAAGGCCGAAAAAGTAGGCGACTTCCACGGCCAGTGCTCGCAGCTATGTGGTAAGGAGCACTCCTTCATGCCCATTCACATCAAGGTCTTGTCGGAAGAAGATTACAGTAAATGGGCGGCGGTTGAGCTTAAGAAAGCAGCTGCCAAGGCGGATGATCCATCCAAAGTCTGGGCCATGGATGACATGATGGCCCGCGGTGAGAAGGTCTATGCCCAGAATTGCGCGGCATGCCACCAGGCCAATGGCAAAGGCGGCGGCCCGATCAAGCCTCTGGATGGCGCCGCCGTAGTCAATGATGCTGACAAAACCAAGCAAATCATGGTTTTGCTCAACGGTCAGAACAATGGCGCTATGCCGTCTTGGAAGGCTTTGAGCGATACGGATATCGCTTCTGTGGTGACTTACACCAAAAACCATTGGTCCAATAAGACTGGCCAACTGGTTCAGCCCGCCGATGTGCTGGCCATGCGCAAGTAATGTGCGCCAGAAACCCTGTTAAGAATTTTTAGCTACCGTACAACGTCAAAAGCGTCAATCGAAAAGGAAATCACCATGAGCGCAGTTCTCGGACACCATGAACACGCACACGACGACCACAGCCATGCTCCGACTGGCTGGCGTCGTTGGGTATTTGCGACTAACCACAAGGACATCGGCACCCTGTATTTGCTGTTTGCCTTCAGTAATTTGATGATCGGCGGGGTTTTGGCGCTGTGTATCCGGCTGGAGCTATTCCAACCGGGATTGCAGTTCTTTAACCCAGAGCTGTTCAACCAGTTCACCACCATGCATGGCCTGATCATGGTGTTTGGTGCGATCATGCCGGCCTTTGTCGGTTTTGCGAATTGGATGGTTCCGCTGCAGATTGGTGCCGCAGACATGGCATTTGCCCGCATGAACAATTTCAGCTTCTGGCTGATGATCCCCGCGGCGGTTCTGCTGGTCAGTTCATTTTGGCTGCCTGGTGGCGCTATCGCTGCGGGTTGGACGATTTACGCGCCTTTGAGCCTACAGCAGGGCGCTAGCATGGACGCCGGTATTTTTGCTCTGCACGTGCTCGGCGCATCTTCCATCATGGGGTCGATCAACATCATTGTGACAATCCTCAATATGCGTGCCCCCGGCATGACGCTGATGAAGATGCCCATGTTCGCCTGGACGTGGTTGATCACTGCGTACCTGCTGATTGCGGTGATGCCGGTGCTGGCGGGTGTGATTACCATGACCTTGACCGACCGCCATTTCGGCACCAGCTTCTTTAATCCCGCCGGTGGCGGCGATCCGGTGATGTTCCAGCACATCTTCTGGTTCTTCGGCCACCCCGAGGTGTACATCATGATTCTGCCGGCCTTCGGCATCATCAGCCAGGTAGTCCCGGCATTTGCGCGCAAGCGCCTGTTCGGTTACGCCTCTATGGTGTATGCGACCTCCAGCATTGCGATCCTGTCCTTCATCGTGTGGGCGCACCACATGTTCACCTCCGGTATGCCGGTGACGGGCCAGTTGTTCTTTATGTACGCCACGATGATGATCGCAGTTCCCACTGCTGTGAAAATCTTTAATTGGATTGCCACGATGTGGCAGGGTTCGATGACTTTTGAGACCCCGATGCTGTTCGCGGTTGGCTTTATTTTCGTGTTCACCATGGGCGGCTTTACGGGTCTGATTCTGGCGATGGCACCCATCGATATCCAGATCCATGACACCTATTACGTGGTCGCTCACTTCCACTACGTGCTGGTTGCCGGTTCGCTGTATGCGATGTTTTCCGGTTTTTATTACTGGTCGCCCAAGTGGACTGGTTTCATGTACAACGAAACCCGGGGCAAGATCCATTTCTGGTGGTCGCTGATTGCGTTCAACGTCACCTTCTTTCCCATGCACTTCCTGGGCTTGGCCGGTATGCCACGCCGCTATGCGGATTACCCCATGCAGTTCGCAGATTTCAATGCACTGGCGTCTGTCGGCGCATTTGCCTTCGGTTTGGCGCAGGTCTATTTCTTCTTCTTCATTGTGCTGCCCATCATGATGGGCAAGGGCGAAAAAGCGCCGCAAAAGCCCTGGGATGGTGCAGAAGGCTTGGAGTGGGAAGTTCCTTCGCCCGCGCCTTTCCACACCTTTGAGACGCCGCCGAAGTTGAACGCGAACGCGACGCGGATTGTGGGTTGATGCCAGACCACTCGGAGCGTGATGCCGTGAAGACCGTCCAGGCTCAAGCCAATCGCCGTCTGGGCTTGATACTGGGCTCTGTTGCCATCGCGTTTTTCATTGGTTTCATGGTGAAAATCTCTTTGCTCAGCGGAAAATTCGCATGAATTTGACCCTGGCGAACCAGCAGGTTTTGCGCAAGCTGGCGGTTGTGACTCTGGCGATGTTCGGCTTCGGTTACGCCCTGGTCCCCATGTACCGTGCGATTTGCGAGTACACCGGTATCAATATCCTGGCGCTTGCTGAGCAGGCAATCCCTGGCGCACGCGGTGTGCCCAAGAACACCCAAATTGACACCAGCCGGACCATCACGGTGGAATTCGACGCGAACGCCCGTGGACCCTGGGAGTTCCGGCCGGACCAGCGTTCGGTGCAAGTCCACCCCGGGGAAGTCGTCACGGTGATGTACGAGTTCCAGAATACCCAGAACCGCCGCATGAGCGCGCAGGCCATCCCCAGCTACGCACCGCAGCAGGCCGCGGCGCATTTCAACAAGCTTGAGTGTTTTTGCTTTCAGCAGTACACGCTGGATGCGGGTGAAAAGAAGTCGTGGCCGGTGGTTTTTGTTGTGGATCCCAAGTTGTCTACCGATGTGAAAACCATTACCCTGTCCTACACATTCTTTGAAGTCGGCGGCAAGACGCCCTCGGCACCGGTGGCCTTCAAGGGTCAGTGGCCCAGCCAGCCATCCGTGCAAGGTGTCTCACGGGATTGGAAGGCGTGATGGCCGTTGGTGTTTTAGCCCGTTTTGGCCGCAGCGTGAAGGCGGTTGGCTGGTCTTTTTTGGGTATTCGCAGCAAAGCCGGTCAGGAAGGTGACTATGCCGGTCTGAAGCCTTTAGAAGTGGTGGCGGTCGGTTTGGTTGGAGTTTTTGTGTTGATTGGGGTCCTGGCGGCCATTGTCAACATGGCGGTTTCGAAGTGATACGCGCATGCGCGCTACGGCTTAATTTTTGGAAAGACTGGAGTTGAAATGAGTTCAAGCGCACACGGGGGAACGCCCCATTATTTTGTTCCGGAGCCCTCCCGCCATCCGGCCATGGCAGCCCTGGGTTTGTTCTTTGTCATTCTCGGCGCGTCCCAATGGGTGAATGATGCCGACTGGGGTAAATACTCCGTAGCCCTAGGCTTCATCATTCTGTTCGCGGTTTTGTTCCAATGGTTTAGCGACGCTATTTCTGAGAGCGAAAGCGGCCAGTACGGCAAGCGTATTGATATTTCCTTCCGCTGGAGCATGAGCTGGTTCATCTTCTCCGAAGTCATGTTTTTCGGGGCATTCTTCACCGCTCTGTGGTGGGGTCGTGCGCATTCGATCCCGGAGGCCGGTAGTTTGGACAACGCTTTGTTGTGGCCCGGCTTCAAGTCTGTTTGGCCAAGTCTGGCTGCGGGTGTGACCGGTTCGCCTGCCGACATTATTGAGCCCTTCACCACCATGGGCCCCTTGTGGTTGCCCACCATCAACACCGCTTTGCTCTTGACATCGGGCGTGACCTTGACCATTGCCCACCACGCGCTGATTGACAACCACCGCGGTCGCACCATCGCGTTTATGTGGCTGACCGTGCTGCTTGGTATTACCTTCTTATTTGTTCAGGGCTATGAGTACTACCACGCTTACACCGAATACAACCTCAAGCTGACATCCGGCATTTACGGCTCCACCTTTTTCATGTTGACCGGTTTTCACGGTTTCCACGTCTTTGTCGGTATGCTGATGCTCCTATTCACCACTCTGCGGATTCAAAAAGGCCACTTCAAACCGACTAGCCATTTTGGTTTTGAAGGTGCAGCCTGGTACTGGCATTTTGTGGACGTGGTGTGGTTGGGCCTGTACATACTGGTGTACTGGATGTAAAGTACTTTGCTGTCGCGTCCACCGCCACTGCGTGAAAGGCACCTTCTTCGGTGCCTTTTCTGTTTACAGGCCCTTGGACTTTGGATTTCAGCGGCCTACAGGCAAGCCGGTAGGCTGAATCAGCCCCAGTTTCCAGGCTACCAAAATGCTCAAAAACAAGAAAATGGATACGGCTACCCTGAGCGCCAGCGCCCACGCCATGCGCTTGGATTTGGCAACCGGTGAGGGGTTGCCGCGCAACATGAAAAACAGTGCGGTACCCAGCGCCGCAAAAATACCCAAAAATCCCAAAGCGATGAAATACGACATAGGGAGGATTATCCGGTGAATTCCCGTGGACGCTTTCTGCTGGTCAGTCTGGCCACGCTGATCGGTGTCGGGCTGACACTGGCCATGGGGCGTTGGCAGTTGCAGCGTGCGGCCTACAAAGAGGATCTTGCCCAGCAAGTGCAGGCGCGTGCCGCCGAAGCGCCGCTGCCGCAAGATGCGCTGCTGTCCCTGGCACCTGAGGCATTACCTTCTCAGGCCCAGCGCCGCACCGTGTTGCGTGGTGTCTGGCTGCCCCAGCATACCGTCGCGCTCGATAACCGGCAGATGCTGGATAAGCAGGGCTTTTTCATCATGACCCCCTTGCAGCTCGATGTTGAGGGTGCGGATGCGGGTGCGGTGGTCTTGGTGCAGCGCGGCTGGTTGCCGCGTAATTTTTTGCAACGCGATGCCTTGCTGCCTTTCGAGACGCCAATGGGTGTGGTGGAAGTGGCGGGTACCATTGCCCTGGGACCCGCCAGGCTTTATGCATTCGACGCGGCTGAAAAGGGCACGATCCGCCAGAATCTCGACATTGCCAATTACCGTAGCGAAATCGGTTTGCCGCTGCGGGATTTCATGCTGGTTCAGCGGGGCCCTGCTGCCGAGGGTCTGCTGCGCGAGTGGCCTTCGCCGAACCTCGGTATCGATCGGCATTTCGGTTACGCTTTTCAATGGTTTAGTTTGGCGGCGGTGATTGCCGGCCTGTACTTCTGGTTTCAATGGTTGCGCCCGCGCTGGCGTGCAAAGGATCAACTTCCCGATGACCGCACCTGATCGAATGGACGACCGTCCCGTGGATTTTTCAGTGCATTCCATGCCCCAACCGCAGGATTGGACGCAGCAGCCTGCACGCACCCGCAGCGGGCGCTTCAAGATGCTGTTAGTACTGGCTGTGTGCGCGGCGCCGGTCATCGCTTCGTACTTCAGCTACTACGTCTTGCGGCCCGCAGGGCGTACCAATTTTGGCGTTCTGGTCGAGCCCCAACGGCCGCTGCCCGAGCTTGTGGTGCAAAGCCTGGATGGCAAATCGGTGCCAATGGCCAGCCTGCGCGGCCAATGGTTGGTCATGAGCGTGGCGCATGCGGCGTGTGACGCGACCTGTGAGGCCACCTTGTTCCTACAGCGTCAACTGCGCGCGGGGTTGGGCAAAGACAAAGACCGTGTGGACTGGGTATGGCTGGTTGACGATGATGCCCCGGTGCCGACGGCCATGCTGCCCCGCTTGGAGGGCTCCACTACCTTGCGCGTTCCCGAGCAGACTGTTGTGCAGTGGCTGGGCGATAACGCGGCGGGCCCGCTATACGGAGCCATTTATCTGGTAGACCCTTTGGGTAATTACATGATGCGCTTCCCCGCGCCGGGCTTGGAGCCTGGCAGCGCGCAGGAAGCCAAACTGCAGTACGCCAAAAAAGTCAAACGCGATGTGGAGCGCCTCCTGCGCGCTTCGGCATCCTGGGATACGGCGGGGCGCTAAATGGTAGACCTTGGACCGGTTCCTGCGCTGTTAGGCATTGCTGCGTTCGTAGCGTCGGTACTTGTCTCGATATTTTGGGCCCGCCGTACTGCGGGAGCGCGCACGCATTGGCGGCTGGCCTTCACTGTATTCACGCTTTTTCTCACCTTCGATTTGGTTTTGTTTGGCGCTTTTACGCGCCTGACCGACAGCGGCCTGGGCTGCCCGGATTGGCCGGGTTGTTATGGTACCGCCAGCCCGCTGGCTGCACATGCTGATATCTCCCAAGCCGAGGCGGCCATGCCCGGGGGTCCGGTTACCCATGCCAAAGCCTGGATCGAGATGGTGCACCGCTACCTCGCCTCCGGGGTTGGCGCGCTGATCACCGTGTTGGCGGTGGCTGCTTGCCTACCGGCAGGACGCCGCCACCGCATGGGATTCGGCTTGCCCTTGCTGACTTTGTTGTGGGTGTGCGTGCAAGGCGCATTCGGCGCACTCACCGTGACGCTCAAATTACAGCCCATCATTGTCAGTCTGCATTTATTGGGTGCCTACGGCTTGCTCGCGCTCTTGACCATCCAGGTGCGGCGGCTGGGCGACTCGGACGCCGCGGGTGTTCCCGGCGCTGAACTCCGCCCCTGGCTGTGGCTGGGCCTGGTCGCGGTCCTGTTACAGGCTAGCCTGGGTGCCTGGGTCAGTACCAATTACGCAGTCCTGGTTTGTTCGGACTTCCCCACCTGCCACGGTAGTTGGTGGCCGGATATGGATTTCGCACCGGCCTACACATTGTGGCGGCCGCTTGGCATGGGGCCCGATGGCGCGCCGCTGAGCCTGGAGGCAATGACCGCCATCCACATGACCCATCGTCTGGGCGCGGGAGTCTTGCTGGTGATCGTGTTGGCCTTGGTATGGCGCATGCGTAGGGAGCCCGCCATGCAGGTGCCTGCGCGCTGGCTAAGTGCTTTGTTGGCGCTGCAGATCGCCACAGGCCTGAGCAATGTGGTCCTGGGTTGGCCCTTGTTGGCAGCGGTGCTGCACACCGGTGGTGCGGGTGCCTTGCTGGTGGTCGTGGTCTGGCTGCTCAGCGGCAGCTACCGGGTAGCTGCTGCGATAGACTGAGCCGCTATGCCTGACAACGCGCTTCCCGCTCCGCCAACTGCCGTCAAACCCTTGGCGGCCTGGCGTCAGTACAAGGCTCTGACCAAGCCACGGGTGATCCAACTCATCGTCTTTTGCGCGTTGATTGGTATGGTGCTGGCGGTTCCCGGTGTTCCGGGTATGGACGATGTGGTCACTGCCAGTATTGCCAGTCTGGGCATCTGGCTGGTCTCCGGTGCGGCGGCGGCC
>Ga0214919_10010330_pt1 | contig 11857 bp, 13 predicted proteins | sample LL1503_MetaG_FD_177994 | JGI IMG/M metagenome (GOLD analysis project Ga0214919, IMG submission 177994) | Freshwater microbial communities from Lake Lanier, Atlanta, Georgia, United States - LL-1503 | ecosystem: Environmental > Aquatic > Freshwater > Lake | place: USA: Georgia | collected...
ACGTGTTATGAAAAAATATAACACTTTGTTTTCATAAGGTCCTAAAATTGCTTTAGCATTTTACGTGTTATGAAAAAATATAACACTTTGTTTTCATAAGGTCCTAAAATTGCTTTAGCATTTTACGCGTTATGAAAATGTTGTCTGCATACAGGTTCATACATATCTGACCCCCCAACCAAGATTTGCTCATTAGATTTAATTATTCGTCTTGTAAATGGAGCAGCAGTTCCATCGTTGCAGTCAATACAAAGAGATGTTAATTTTGTACAAACATCAGAATGGGGAATTAATTCAAGAATATTTCCAATAGGATTTCTTTGATAATCTCCATCTAAACCCCCAATTATTATATTAATTTTATAATTAACGAGCCAAAATAACACGGTTTCTTTTAGGTCGCTAAAAAATTGTCCTTCGTCAATAACAATCATATCACAAGATTTGACAAGTTTCATATCAATATCAGATAAACATTTTAATACAATACAATCAACAGAGTCGTAATTATGCGTTGTTAATTTATGTTCATTATATCGATTATCAATAGTAGGTTTGATTACTAATACTTTTTTATTAATTTGTTGTAATAAACGGATTTTCCTTATTAACTCGGTTGATTTACCTGAAAACATTGGACCAATAATCAATTCTAACCTTGACATATTATATAATAATATAATATTTCTATAATATAATTATTCAATCTTTTATAATATTTAAAAAGTGGTTCTATTTATATAATAAATTATGAGAAAACCACTTGGAGATTCTCCGTTTTATCTTAATATGATTGGAGTGATGGATGATGGAATGAGAAAAAACTATATTACTAATAATATTTGTATAGGTGATAAAGATAGTAGTTATATGAATTTTGATGTGGTTGTTAATATGAATTATCCTTATAATCGTATACCTCATGGAAAAATCGGACGGCGTGAAGAATCAGTACATAAAAATAATTGTACATTATATCTTGTAGGTTTATGTGATCATGATAGTGAAAATATTAATGACTATATTGATATTATTATCCCCAAACTTCAAAAAAGATATGAAGAAAATAATGATACTAAATTTTTATTTCATTGTTTTGCTGGGAAAAGTCGAAGTGTAGCTATTACATTAGCATTTATGATAAAAGTTATGAGAATTTCATTTGATGATGCATTATCTCTTATAAAAGAGGAGCGACCTATTATTATACCACGTCCATTATTTATAGAAAATATAAGAGATAAAAACTATGATTCATTATCAGGAAATATATAATTTTACTGTGATATAAAGATAAATAAATTACAAATATTATATGGAAAAATTAATATTATCTTTTGATGTAGGAGTAATCCATTTATCTTATTGTCTTATGACTAAGAAAACATTTACCAAAGCAGATGGTACTCAATATAATGATTGGCATATTATAGATTGGAATAATATTGATTTAACTGAACGTGATGAAATGAAATGTAGTTGTGGGAAGAAAGCAAGTCTTACAAATACTATTAATGGTACTACTTATTATTATTGTAAGCCACATGCTAAGAAAGTAGAAGTTGTTACTAAACCTTTTGATGAATGTTTTACTGTTACTGAAATAAAATCAGCTTGTATTACTTGTGGTAAGAATGCAAAATATAAAGATACCACTAACAATTATTGTACCACTCACGCCAAAGCATTATATAAAACAACTATAAAATCAAATGATTTGAAAAGTTTTAAAATTAAAAGTTCAAGAACTCTAAATTTCGATGATGTTAAATATAGTCTTATGATGGTCTTGGAATCAAAACCAAATCTATTAGCGGCTGATTATGTGGTTATTGAGAATCAACCTTCATTTAAAAATCCTAGAATGAAATCAATTGCATCAACAATATATGATTATTATCTTATTCGTGGAATCCTTGATAAAAATATAACCAAATCAAATATATCTCATGTTAAATTCATGTCACCTTCTAATAAATTAAAATTAGCAAATGAAGGGGATACAAAACAATTGATTAAAGTGAAGAAAGAATCAGTAGAAGAAGGTAAAGATACTAAAGCTTATAAATTAACAAAAAGTCTAGGTATTAAATATTGTAGTGATATGATTACCCATTTACCTGAATGGGCAAAACATTTTAATAGTTTTAAGAAGAAAGATGATATGGCTGATTCTTTCTTACAAGGAGCATATTTTTATACTTCATTACAACCAACAAAATCTATGAAACAATCTGTTGTACAATCTACTGTTAAAAACCTAAATAATCAAAAAAAGAATGAAATAGAAGTATAACAATTGTTGGAGTTCTTATTAGATAATTTCTTGCTTAATAAAAAATTGAATTAAACAATTAATAAGTTATAATTATAAATTATTAATGTCAAATGAATATATGTTCACTACTATGCCGAAAATCGGCACAATTGTTTTGGCTGTTTTTACAAAACAGAAGGATGGTTATTTTGAAGCAAAATTAGTTGATTATCCATATGAAGGAATTATGAATTTTAAAGATGCTACTAAACGTCGGAGAATTTCTAGTTGGAATCAAATTGTACCACTTAATAAAGAAATGGTTACATCTATTGAAGCGATTGATAAAGATACTATTCAATTATCTACTGCTTATTTTGAAGATGTTAAATTTAAAGATATGGATGTAATGCAAATTCAACATGAATTAATGATTCCATTTAATGAAAATAAAATGTTTCGTAAATTTCTGATTTCATTATGTAAAATCCATAATTATGAATTTTCAGATATTTGGCGAACTTTTATTGATGATATTAATTCATTATATGAGGAATATATGGAAGATGCTGAAGAAGAAATCTCAATGTGGAAATATTTTATTAGTAATTTTGATGAATTTGTAGAAAATACAAATCTAAATGAAATGATTGTTATGAATATGAAAGAATTATATGAGAAGAATAATGAAATTGAAATTAATAAGATTGTATCTCGTATTGGAGTTATTTCACTGGGGGGGATCATGGGAACTAAACAACTATTTACAAATGTAACTAAAAATATTAAATATAATTATACTCTTAAATATGAAGCTGCTCCATATTATATGTTTGAAACGAGTTCAGAAGATACAAGTGATGATACGCATTCTAATTTTGTTAAAATGTTAGAATCTGAATCTGCTAAAATGAATAGTTCCAAAGTGTTTATTAAAACTGATTACATTGCTAGAAAAATTTAGTATTTTTAGTGTTAGAATTTTTTCTGAGTTAGAATTTTTTCTTAGATTTAATTAATCCCATAGTTGTTTCTAAATTTAATTGATTTGATTTTATTGGTTTACTACGTTTAATCTTATATTCTGATTCTATTTCAGAATAAATTTTATTTAATTTATCAATTGGAACTTCCTTTAATTTATTAAGTTTATATGATTCTTCTATTTGCATCTGTCTTGAAATTAATGGTGGATGTAATACAATATATTCTTTATTATTCATTACTGAATTCTCTCTAAACTTGGGAAGAGATAGGGTTCCACCATATTCTTCAAGAGTCATCCAATGAGGAGCTGCTACTATTTCTTTATATTCAGAATATGTTTTATAATATAATAAATTCATTAATGATTCGCGTTTCCACGAAAGACTATCATTTAAATCTAAATTATAACTTTTCATACAATTATAACTACAGAAATGACCAATACAATAAAATGTATCATTATAAAAATCTTCTGGTAATTGTACAGATGGTGTTGTAAAAATATTTCTACACCACCAACATTTTGTATTTTTTGTAAAATTTAATATATGAATCATTATTTTACTAATACTATTATTATTATTTCTAGTATTAGTCATACTAGTTGCCATAGTTGTAGTAATACTTTCACTTGTTTCATTATCTTCAGTTAGCTTAAGTTTATTTATATCATTCTCCGATTTAATAAATATACCACAATCTTCTACTTCCTTATTATTTATTTCATTTATTGTTATCGGCAAATGAAATATTATATTTTCTTCTTCACTGTTTATATTTGATATAAGAGTTACTGCATCATTTTTGTTTATCAATACATTAAAATTCTTTGGTTTACGACCTCGTTTTTTCTTTATTAATATTTCGGACATTTACATAGTAATGATAATTATTCTTTAAATTCATAAGAAAATAAATTTAAAGAAAAGCTTTTCAAACCCATACAGTTATGCAAAGTTATTATTCAATAACAATTCCAGCTTTTTTCTTTTTAGCCATACGTCTTCGAGGATTATTTTCACTTAATGTTGTTTCAGATACTAATCTATCATTTTGAGATGATGTTTCATCTTGTGTCTCTGTATTTCCACCAAAGCTACGTGCCTTTGGTGTTGAATTAACATTATGAATTCTACTTAAAATATCTTTAACTTGATCAGGAGCTCTAATATCAGGTCTATCCACTTTTAATTGATTGGCTGGAATGGTTTTAGGCAATGGTTTAGCATTTGCTGCAACAGGTTCATTAAATATTTGAGAATTTAAAATATTTCCAATAGATGAAGATGTATCAAATTGATTATTTTGATTTTGAGAGCTATTGTTATTTTGCATTTGTTCCATTTGTTTTTGCATTTGTTGCATTTGCATTTGTTGTTGGGCCATTTGTTGTTTCATTTTAAGTTCTACATCTCTCTTCTTTAATTCTTCTTTTTGTTGTTGAATATTTAATTCTTGAGGGGATACAAATTGTGATGTCTCTTTGCTACCAGGATTTATAATTTTACTTAATAATCCTGGATTAGAAGCTAACATACTATCTAAACCAGGCATTTTAGATGCTTGTGATTTAGTAAAATGGAAAGCTGATGCAGATGCAATAATAAGATATACTAATTTAATCTCTGGTGCCATCTTCTTTCCACTGCCTTTATATTTTTCGTATAATTCTTCTAATACATCTTCCCAACTATCAATTTCAACTGACATATGTTCACCCCAACCTGATAAATGGAAATCAAATGGGTCATATTTATCATTTAAAAATTCAATAACTGATGCTGCTTGTAATAAACCATTTCTAAATATTTTAACACCATTTCTCTTATCTGCGAAACTTTTTAATAAATCATATTCGTATTCCATTTCTTCTAATGAAGAATTGAAATCATACTCTTTTGTTAATTTATATCCTTTTGTCTTAATCTCTGATAATTTACGTAATAATTCTATTTTTCTCATCCTAATTTCCTGAGCTGTTAAAACTTTTGGCATATCAACCGATTCAGGTTTTTCTATAGGTCTAGGTAATGGTGGTATTGTGGGTCTAGGAGATACTTCACTTTTCTTTTCAGATTGAGTGACGCGAATGCTCTCAACTTTTGTACGAGATTCGGAACTTCTTTTTCTGGATGAATCACTACTACTTGGTGAATCGGATTCAGTCTTTTTCATCATATTATTAAATTCTGAAGATTCTGTTTCGGATTCTTTTAGAACTATTTTAGTTGGATTGGCAATCATATTAAAATAGAAATCTGTATCAGTTGATTGCGGCTTCTTATCTTCTAATAGATTTGCCCCTTTTGAATCTTGATAGTTTATACGAACTTCTGAGGATGACGTTTCTGAATTTGACATATTAATATTATTAATATTCTTTCCTTTAACTTAACGCAATAAAAGCCTTTTGAAAATAGTATTATTGTTATGTAATAATTGTTACATAGAAACAAATGTTTCTACATCTTCAATATTACTATAGTGATTTTTTAATTGTGTTGGAGATACAGGACTTTCTACTGCTGATTCAGTATCTATTTTATAATCAACTTCTGTGAAATCCTCAAAAGGTAATGTTTCATCAATATCATTTTCTAAATAAGCTATATTGGCCATAGTTTCAACCTCATTAAGATATTCAGCGGGTTCTTCTAATTGAAGAGATGGTTCAACTTGTACATCTTCTTCCTCGCAACTATTTTCACCTAATTTGTAACCAACCGAAGTAAATGCATTAATTGTTTCTCTCTTTTGAAGGTAATCTAATGTCATAACAAATGCGATTGCAATGATAATTGCCATTGCGGGATTCTTATTAGCTCGTACAACAACTAAAAATAAAATAATAATTTTAAATATACTGTATGAAAATAAAACTTTGACAAATGATGGTAAATTGGGACCTAATGTCACTGCATATAAACCAATCATTATTGTTAGTGCGGTTGAGATGTATTTATCGTTTAGTATATCGGATAGCATTATATATAATTATATTTAGATATTTTTTATTTATTACCATTTTTATTTTGTGAAATGATAAACAAATTTTTATTAGGATCTAATTTTACCAGTTATTAATAATATTTTAATCTGATTAAACATATGATTATCTGGGTGTTCATTAATAAATAGTGGCATATTATTATCATTTATCAAATTTAAGAATTTTAATGTATCTTGTAATTTTGTATTATTTTGTAGTTCTCCATAAAATTCAACCATTTTATTATTTATGTTGTCTCTTACTTTAGAGTCTGCCTTTGCTCTCCTAACAAGGGTTCTTGCGTCATCATCCACTTTAATAATATCATATTTTGGATAATCTATAATATTGTTATTATCAGGTAATTTTGATGATTCAGTAAATTGCTCATCAAATTTTACTATTGATTTAATTAATAGATAACCTAATATAATAAAAATTATATTCTTAATAATTTTACAATCCATTTATATTTTAATTTAGAAATTATTATCTCCTATTTAGCAATAGGAAAATGAACTATTGTTCACTAGAAGATGCATGGGGGGAAAAACCCTCTATGCTTCCACAAAAAGAAAAGACTAATGATATACCGCAAGAACACCCACCACAAGAACAATCATTTCGGGAACAATTTAGTATGATTACACAAGATAATGAAAGATTAAGTAAAATAAAAAAACACGTTGAAGAAATTTATAATTGTGATGGAATTATGAATCATCTTCGTCATTGTAGAACATGTTATAATAAGATGAAACAGAATTTTTCACGACCAACTAGACCTAGTTTAACCGAACATTTTGAGGATTTGATAGATGATAATAGAGATTCTATTGTATTAATTTTAGTTGGAATATCTATTTTATTATTTATAAATCTTGTTAATAATGTTACTAAAAAATAATTAAAAATAAATTATTCATATATATAAATGGAACAAATAAATACATTATGTTTAAGTGGTGGAGGGGTGAAGGGATTTGCATTCTTAGGTGCACTTGAATATTTGGAAGATATAAAATATCTTGCTATCAATAAAATAGATAATTTTGTTGGAACATCTGCAGGAGCAATGATATCTTTTATATTATCATTAGGTTATAGTGTTATGGACCTTGTTGATTTTATAATTAACTTCAATTTTACAAAACTAATTCCCGATACTGATATTGATACTGTATTATTATCTTATGGAATTGATACTGGAGATAAAATTATGATTATTATGCAAAATTTCTTGAAAGAGAAATATAACATAGATGATATAACTTTTGAAGAACATTATCGTCTTACTAATATGAAACTAACATTTATTGGTACAAATTATAATAAAGGTACTGAGGTTGCATTTAATCATATGAATTCACCTAAAATGTCCGTCTTAATTGCATTAAGAATTTCAATTTCTGTCCCTATTATATTTACACCTGTTTTATATGAAAATGAATATTATATTGATGGTGGTTTAGTTAATAATTTTCCTATTAAATATTGTAATCCAAATACTACTATTGGTATTTATATCAAACATAGTATTTGTAATAAAATGGATAATATTATGAATCTTACTATGGGTTGTCTAAGTATAGTGACAGATATTATATCCAGAAAAGATTGTAATGATTGCAATTTTAATAATTATAATGTTATTGAAATTGAAAACTTTAATCAAGAAACTACCAATTTTGATATTGATATAGATAAAAAAATAAAAATTATTAGTATTGGGAAAAAATCCGCTAGAAAATTTATTGAAAATAATATACAAAAACCTAAACAAATTGACGAATTAAATAAAATACAACGTAGCTATGATATATCAACACAAACCGATGATAATAAATCAAATACAAGAATTGATATTGACACACAAACAGAAATTACGCCCACTCATTAAATTTTTTAGTTGAGAAATCTGTTGGTTTCATATTTTTAATTGAATCAGATTGCGACTTGTAATCTTTCATTTTATCATCAGCTGTTTTATTCGTATTATTTGTTTCAACAGGTTGTAACATAAATGCTCTATCTAAACTTGAATATTTAGAACATTGAACTGAATCTTCTATATATAACTTATCTAAATCGGCTAAACTAGTAAAATTCTCCCCTACTACATAAGTTGATAATTCATTAGGTTGACCCTTGTATTCTACAATTTGATTCTTAAATTTCCCATCCACTTTATTATGAGTAAAACGTTCATTGAAATCAGTTGGTGTTTTAATATCTTCTTTTTCTATTACATAATCATCTTGATTTCTAGTTGATTTTATTTTACTAAAACGTTCCATTACTGACATATCATTCATATCAGTAAAGCCATGTTTCTGATTCATCGCGGTATTCATATTAGCAAACATTTTAACACTATTACTCTTTTCTGGAAAATAGGTATCAACATCCTTAATTGTCTTATTAAATGATGTTTTTAAATCATTAAATGAGTCAACTCTATCTATTAAATAGACATCATACTGCATTCTACTATTTTCATTTAATAAAATTTGATTGGCTAAAATAATATGATTATAAATTTCCTCTTCTAAATCTGAGTTTTTATCTGGATGGAAAGTTTTTATAAGTTTCATAAAACTTTTTCTTATTTTAAGTGCATCAGAATCAGATGGTACATTCAAAATCTCATATAGATTATATTTCAGATTATTAAAATCTATCTCAATTTTTGACATAATATATATTCTATATATTAAAATAGCTCTAAATATTTTTTTCTTAATTTTATTAATATGGAAAATATAGAAGCTAGCTTTATGTTCGCATCCTATTTTGAAACATTAGGTTACTATAATGGCAAATGGGAATTTAATTATACGATAGAAACAAATACCCTTGCTAAATATAATAATATTTGGACTATCTTATTACATCATTACTTGGTATTAGGAGGACCTAATAAGATTGATATTAGCGGTTGGAATGCTTCTGATGATACAATTATGATTATAGCAACTGCTATGGCTGCATTGAAAGGTGGAGGAGAAGCTAATTATATTAAAGAGTATATTGATAATTATGATTTATTATATGATAGTAAACGAACAAGTGGTATCACTACAATTGAATCACTCAAATTATTAAAAAAAGGGGTTACCCTCAAAAATATGCCTATTAAAAGTAATATGGGTGGAAATGGGGCTGCTATGAGAACAGGGCCTATTGGTCTTGTATGGAAAGATGATGAAGAAAAGATTATTGAAGAATCTTTCATTGCATCAAGAGTAACTCACAATTATTATATTGGATTTTTAGGCGGAATGGTAACAGCTCTCTTTACTAGTTATGCAATTAATAAGGTTAATCCTTGGGAGTGGGTAGACAGGATGCTATTATTATATCGTAATAAAACGATACATAAATATTATCCTAAGAATCACAATCTAGAAGACCTTGATGAATATATCTCATATTGGAAACGATATAATGAAACGAGAATCGTTAAATTGAAATATAAAAATTCTCTAGATGCATTTATTTTCCCATCTGATAGAACAGAATATTTATTAGGTTTTTATCCTAATGATAAGATTAAAAATATGGTTGTCCAAGGGAAAAGTTTAAAAGGTTTGGAATGGGATTGGAATCGAATTGGTAGTACAGGATTAGATAGTTGTATCTATGCATATGATTGCCTTTTAATGTCTATGCAAACACCTGGTTCCAAAGTAATTGATTTTGATAATATAACTTATAGTATTGAAACATTTATATCCTTGGTAGCAATTCATCCAGGTGATAACGATACTACTGCTGCAATCGGAGGGATGTGGTATGGTGCGCTGAATGGATATAAAGATTTTGATAAAAAGAGATTGAAAGAATTAGAATTTATCAAGGAACTCGTGCAAGTTGCTTCTAAAATCTAAATGATTAAACCAACTTATTTACGAATTCCATCAAATTATCAGCAGTACGAGGTCCTGAATATTGAATGCGGTCGCCATCTACTTCTGCTATAACTGATGGGAAACCAGGTACATTATAATCATTGCACATTGATTTATTGGAGGGGTCGTCACATTTAATATCACGAACTATTACATTTTTATTGCTTTTAATGTTTTCTGAAAATTCATCCCATTCAGGTTGAAAACGTTTCGACCATCCACACCACGATGTGTTAAAATTAAATATTTTTATTTTAGGTTGAGATTTTTTAGGCATTATCATATCTACAAAACGCTCGGTCGATTTAGTGTGATGTAAATAATATACAATACCTACAAGAATCCAGATCCACATTGGAATACCAAAAATTTTGTTATTCATTATATAATAATAAGATAAAAATATTTTAGTTATTTAAAAATATTTAAATTTTTATCAATTTTTTTCTATTATATAATATATACAAGTATAATGGACACTTTAGATTTAACAGCACTAATAGCTAATCTTAATGAAACAGTAGTTACACCTATTTCAGCATCTTCATCCAGCGTTTCAGTTAGAATTCCTTTTGTTGGCGTACGTCAAATATATACTCGTGATAGAAGTAATAAATTATTGAAAAATGGTGAACCAGTAAGTGAAGATGTTGCACAATGCAAACAAAATGGCAATACTGGTATCTGTTCTCTTCTTCAGGAATTGTTAAATGGTCACGCCGTAAATATCGCCCGTCTTAAGGATATAATAGCGGAACCTCAAAATGCTATTAATAGTTTAGAACAAGCTTTCCCTCAAGAAATTAAAGCTCTTGCAGGTGCTCTACACATTCGTCCAACTAAAGAGACTTATGATGTTTGGATATCTAAAATTAAGGCTAACCCTCAAACTTATGGATTTACTTCTACTACAAATAATAAATATCTTAAACAATCTGGCGGTTTTTCTAAAGTTCTGAATAATCAGCTACTAAATCTCGCAACTAATAACGGAGCCGACCCCAACGTAGCACAAGGTATACTAAAACCCGATAACAACTCAATAGACCTAAAGGATTCAGCTAATAAGGCTTATATAGAGGCTTTACAAAATTTAATACCAGCAGCCAAACAGAAAGATTTTAATGATGATTTAGAGATTTTTTATAAAACTTATAAAATTTTAAATCCTCCCCAAGCCTCCCTAGGCCCCCAAGGCCCCCAACCCCCCCTAGGCCCCCAAGGCCCCCAACCCCCCCTAGGCCCCAGTTCATTTGCTAAGGGGCTTGAAGCTGAAGCTAAAACTGCCGCTGCCGCTGCCGCTGCCACTGCCGCTGCCGCTGCCGCTGCCGCTGCCGCTGCCGCTGCCACTACCGCTACTACCCCCAATTCAGATTTAGATGCTTTCCTTAATAACATCCAATTACAATACTTTATTTCACAATTCTTTAGATTCATTGAATTAAATCGTACTATTTTTAATCAACCTCCCGCTGCAGTTGTTGCACCAGTTCTTGTTAATGGTTTACAAAGTGGAAGACTTAATCTAAGGGGTGGTAGTATTGTTGAAACTATATTAAACGGTCCATCTCATAATACTCAACGAGGGGGTAATCCATCAGATATTAGAAGAATTGAAGGTAAATTAAACCAAACTATACAACTTTATTCACATGGCTTACGTGGTGAATTATTACAACTTAATCAGCAATTAAAAGCCGAAAAGAAAGAAAT